>Ga0181573_10000545_pt1 | contig 39212 bp, 38 predicted proteins | sample 101ome_25_FD_148643 | JGI IMG/M metagenome (GOLD analysis project Ga0181573, IMG submission 148643) | Coastal salt marsh microbial communities from the Groves Creek Marsh, Skidaway Island, Georgia - 101409BT metaG (spades assembly) | ecosystem: Environmental > Aquatic > Marine > Intertidal zone...
GAGGTTGAGGGTGCGCTCTATACCCATCCGGCAGTGCTGGAGACGGTCGCGTTCGCGGTGCCGGATGATCGTCTGGGTGAGGAGGTAGGCGTTGCGGTTCATTTAAAGCCTGATGCCATGCTGGATGCGGCTGGGTTGCGAGAGCATGTGGGCACCCGTTTGGCCGCCTTCAAGGTGCCCAAATATGTCTGGTTTTTAGCTGAGCCGCTTCCGCGCAACGCCAATGGCAAGTTCCTCAAACGAGAGTTGAAAGAAGTGTTGGATCCGGCGTCAGCCGACTAGCATCCCGCCTTGGCTGCGCGCTGTCGAGACAGATTTGGGGTGTGTGTCGCGATGGCTGTCCTGCGCGCTCCCGTCGGCGTGTATGGATCTGTGCTGACTTTTATGGCGTCACCCGAAGTAGTGGCGTAGGTTGAATTAGCAAGCGCCGAGAGGGGTGTCTGGCCCCACGGAGTGATGAAAAGGAGGAGGGCACTATGCTCACCCGGCAGTTTACTGACGAGCAGACGATGTTCCGCGAGGCCTATCGACGATTTTTGGCCGAGGAGGTTGTCCCGCACATGGAGAGGTTCCGGGAGCAGGGCATTGTTGATCGGGAAATTTTTAAGAAAGCGGGCGAAAAAGGGTTTCTCGTCGTGTGGCCGGAAGAGCGTTTCGGCGGGATGGACGACTACGATATTCGCTGGGAGCAAGTCATCATCGAGGAGCTTGCCTATGCCCGCTGCAGTGACTGGTTTGGTTCTTTGCACAGCCGCATTGTGGCGCCTTATATCACCCGCTTTGGCACCGAGGAACAAATTGAACGCTACATGCCGGGTGTTGTCTCGGGAGATATTATTCTCGCGGTCGCCATGACTGAGCCAGACGCCGGAAGCAATCTAGCGGGCATGCGCACTCAGGCTGTCGAGCACGACGACCATTGGTTGCTAACCGGCCAAAAAACCTACATTTCAAACGGCATCAATTGTGATTTGGTCGTTGTAGCGGCAAAGACCGACCCGCAAAACAATCCGCACGCCATGACCCTGTTTCTCGTGGAATCAGCATGGGGGGGATTTGAGCGCGGGCGCAACCTGAAAAAGTTAGGATTGAAGGCGCAGGACACCGCCGAGCTCTTTTTCAATGATATTAAAGTGCCCAAAGCCAATGTGTTGGGGGAGGCGCACCAGGGATTTTATTATTTGATGGAAGGTCTTGCCGAGGAGCGTCTCCTGGGCGCTATGGGTTATCTTGCTGCGGCGCAGCTTTCATGGGATCTGACGGCAGACTTTATCCGTGAGCGAGAGGTTTTTGGCAAGCCCCTCTCGACCATGCAGAACTCCCAATTCAAGATGGCAGACCTGCGAGCCGAACTAGATATTGCACAGTGCTTTGTCGACCAAGCCGCGCTGGCATTCAACGCCGGTACGCTATCGGCTGAAGATGCCGCAATCGCTAAATTAAAAACCTCAGAGTTACAGCAGCGTGTCGCTGATGAGGGATTGCAGCTCCACGGTGGAGCCGGTTTTATGGACGAATACCCCATCAGCCGACAGTCGGCGGATGCCAAGATTGCGACGATTTATGCGGGCAGCTCGGAGATCATGAAATTGATTATCGGGCGTCATTGCCTCAGCGACCATTACGACGCGTTCAATCAGCGCAATTTTTGAGGGTATTAGCATGGGGCCTTTGAATGGATATACCGTAATAGAGCTTGCCGGTATCGGTCCGGCGCCCATGGGCGGGATGATTCTTGCTGACATGGGCGCGGAGGTGATTCGTATTGAGCGCCCCGGAGCAGCCGATCCGAAAGTAGCGGAGCCTGTCAGCGGTAGAAATAAAAAATCGGTTGTTCTTGATCTCAAGCAGGCCTCGGGCCATGCCGCGCTCATGAAGCTGGTCGAGCAAGCAGATGCGCTGATCGATCCCTATCGGCCCGGTGTTTGCGAAAAACTCGGGTTTGGGCCCGACGAGTGCCTCCGCCGAAATCCACGACTGGTATTCGCGCGCATGACCGGGTGGGGGCAGACCGGGCCGTTGGCGCACGCTGCCGGGCACGACCTCAACTACATTGCGATCACTGGCGCACTGCATGCGATCGGGCGCCGCGGTGAGCGTCCGGTGGTACCTTTGAATCTCGTCGGCGATTTTGGCGGTGGCGGCATGCTCATGGTGTCGGGCATTTTGGCTGCGCTTTTGGAGGCGGCTAAATCTGGGCAGGGGCAGGTCGTGGACGTTGCCATGGTTGACGGCACTGCGCAGTTGATGTGGATGATGCAGGGCTTTCAGCAGATCGGAGCTTGGAATGCCGAAGAGCGCGAGAGCAACCTGCTCGATGGCGCCGCGCATTTCTACGACACCTATGAATGCGCAGATGGCAAGTACGTTGCAATTGGTGCTATCGAACCCCAGTTTTATGCGGAATTACTCTCGCGAGCAGATGTGTCTGACCCGCAGTTTCAGCACCAGCATGACACTGCCCAATGGCCCGAATTGAAGGAGAAGTTGGCAGCGATCCTCAAAACCAAAACACGAGATGAGTGGGACGAATTAATGGCGGGCAGTGACGCCTGTTTCGCCCCCGTTCTGACGATGGTCGAGGCTCCCCAATATTCTGCTAATTCCGAACGCTGCGTCTACACGGAGGTAGAGGGGTTGATGCATCCGTCACCAGCGCCGCGTTTTATGCGGACGCCTTCTGAAATTACGCATGGCACGCGTGCGCTTGGGGCTGATACGGTTTCGGTACTCATTGATAGTGGGATGGACGAGACTGCTGTTGAAGCGCTGTTGGCCACAGGTGCTGCGCAAGCAGCTGAGGAAAAGGAACTGACATGAGCGATTACGAAACGATTTTGATAGAGCGAGACGGACGCGTAGCGCGCGTCTCCTTCAATCGACCCGACAAGTTGAATAGTTTCAATGGTACCTTACGGAGAGAATTCCTCCGCGCGGCAAACGAGGTTAACGCCGATAATGACATTTGGGTGGTGGTACTTACCGGTGCAGGGAGAGCATTTGGCGCGGGTGCAGACCTGACGGACACATCGGAGCCCCTGCCTAATGGCGGCGAGGGCGTGGAGGATCAGCTCAACGCCGAATATAAACCCGGTGTGCTTGCGATACACCATGCACGAAAGCCGTGGATTGCGGCGGTTAATGGCCCCTGTGCGGGTATCTCTTACTCCTATGCCATGGCCTGTGACTTGATGGTGATGGCACAAAGTAGCTATCTCTACCAACCATTCGTGGGTATTGGGCTGGTCCCTGATGGCGGGGCGACCTGGTTGCTTCCTAATCTTGTCGGATCCAAGCGCGCTTACGAACTCATGGCCTTTGGCGAAAAGCTGTCGGCCGAGAAGGCGGTGGACTGGGGGCTGGCAAACCGCGTTTTGCCTGATGAAGGATTTGCCGAGGGTGCCATGGAATTTGCTCAGGAACTTGCCAACCGCTCGCCGTTGGCACTGCGGTACGCGAAGGAATCCATCGCTTTTGGTGCCTCTCATAATCTCGCGGATACGATCTCCAAGGAAGCGGCGCTGCAGGCATTTTGTATTGAAAGTGATGACGCCACCGAGGCGATAAAGGCGTTCTTTCAGAAACGAACACCCCAATGGCAGGGAAAGTGAACTGCCCGAACCATCGGGATAAACGGGAAGGCTCAAGTCGCAGGGCGGGTACTTACATGAGTATAAAGTCGCTCGACAATGGCTAGGCGGTAAAGGCGCATCGCCGCAATGAGATGCTTACAAAAATAAAACGAAAAAGGATTGATTGATGAGTTGGAAAGCCACACTCAGCTGGGTCGCGGCGGTTTTTATGGGGCTGGTCTCTGCGGCATCTATGGCGGAGCGGCAGCTGCTGTGGGGTGACACGCACCTTCACTCGACCTATTCCTCTGATGCCTTTACCAATGGCAACCTGACGGCGACACCTGACACCGCTTATCGCTATGCCAAAGGGATGCCTGTGGTCCATCCCGGGCACAAGGCGCGGGTTCAAATAGGCACGCCATTGGATTTTCTGGTGGTGTCAGATCACGCCGAATATTTAGGCGTGATCAGAAGCCTTTATCTCAATCCTATGGTGACCGAGGGGTTGTCTTTGCGTGAACGTCTCTGGACTCGCTTCGTACAGTATTTATTGCGAGATGCTATCGACGGCCAGTCCGGGCGTGAGCTGTTCACTTCGATTTTGCCCAAACCCTCTGAGAATGCCGTGACAGCCATGGAGGGCTGGGAAGAAGATCGCGTCAGTGGTCTGATTCCGAGGCAGCCCACAGTGGAGATAGATACCTGGAAGCTCATTACCGATACGGCAGACGCGCACAATGAGCCAGGTCACTTTACAGCGTTGATTGGCTGGGAGTACTCGCTCATACCGGGGGGCGCAAATTTGCATCGCATTGTGATGGGCGATATCAACGCGGAACAGGCTCAGACATTTGCGCCATTTGGCTTTGATGACAGCTCGTTTCCCAGTGATTTATGGGCTTGGCTGGACAAAACGAGTACCGCGACCGGGGGTAATTTTATCGCTATCCCCCATAACTCCAACATTTCAAAAGGCTCAATGTTTGACGTGAGGGATATTCGCGGCGCCGATATCGATACCGAATATGCAGAAATCCGCCGATACTGGGAGCCGGTCGTTGAAATCACTCAGATCAAGGGGGATTCGGAAACGCACCCCGCACTGTCTCCTGATGACGAATTTGCCGATTTTGAGACCTATCCCTATTACATCCAGCGTGAGTGGACAGATTATGTGCCGCAACCTGCGGATTATATCCGGAGCGCATTGAAAACCGGTCTGGCGCTCAAGTCGGCTATTGGGGTTAATCCCTACCAGTTCGGAGTTATTGGCTCCACAGATGCACACACTTCGCTACCCTCGGCCGAGGAGGACAATTTCCACGGAAAGATGGCCACGGATTCAGTGCCGTCGCGAAAAAGCGGTGGCTGGTCGGATGATGCGCGGGGGACATTTGGGTGGGGTATGAGTGCCTCAGGGCTGGCGGCGGTATGGGCGACTGAAAATACCCGGGAAGCCATTGTTGCTGCGATGCGTCGACGGGAGGTGTATGCCACCTCAGGCCCCAGAATTGCGGTGCGCGTTCATGGTGGGTGGAATCTGTCAGCGGCGATGATGGACCAGCCCGCTTTTCCAGAAAATCTGGCCGCGCTTGCCGTGCCGATGGGCGGCGAGATCGTTGGCGCGAATGAGGGCGGCCAATTCAGTCTGTTGATTGAAGCGCAAGCTGATCCCACCGGGGCAAATTTGGATCGGGTGCAGGTGATCAAGGGGTGGGTCGATACGACTGGTATGACCCACGAGGAGATACACAACGTGGCGTGGGCAGGCCAAAATAGAGTGGCTGAAGACGGTTCCTTAATGCCGGTTGGATCCAGTGTCGACATGCGGACTGGTTTAACGGCCAATTCGATTGGCGCGGCGCAATTAAGCGCGCTGTGGGTGGATCCACAGTTTGATCCGGAGCAGGCAGCGTTTTACTACGTGCGGGTGCTGCAAATACCGACGGCGCGCCATTCATTATTGGACAAGCTTGCGCTGGCGGACCCAGAAATCGATACACGGCGCCCTGACACCATTCAGGAGCGGGCCTATACCTCTGCTATTTGGTATCGTCCCTAAGATGCGGGGTTAGACAGCGACACATACCCGCAATCCCTCGAGCGTTGGTTTGGCCTGCTGAAGCGCAGTGAGGCATGCCTGCTGCTCGGCTGAAAGGGCGTTAAGATCTCGCTCGGTGATGCCGGGGTTGATCGTCTGCAAATAAGTCAAACGACTGATTTCGCTGTCATAAAATGCATTGGCCTGCTTCAGTGCAGCTTCCCGTCGCTGGTTGATCGCGTCGGTCGCGCGCTGCTCCAAAACGTCGAATAAAGACTCAAGAATATTCCGTAACTTGCTGAGTGCCGCAGCGCTCGTCGTGTTGGGAATAGATTCCAGAGCCTCGGCCAAATACGCGGAGGATAATCTTTCACCCACTTCTTTGCCGTCTTTCGTCACCAACATTCGGAGCGGTGTGTAATCAAGAAATTGCCCCGCTTGGAGATAGCGGGGCGCCAGGCATTCAATGCGGAAAATCGCCTCAAGTAGCACGGTGCCAGCAGGCACGCCTCTGTGAGAGAAAGTGCCAAGACTGGCCTTGCCAATGTCGCTACTTAAAAGCACGGACATCGACTCAGTGATAATTGGATGCTCCCAAGTAAGAAAGAGTACGTCTTCGCGAGAAAGCGCCGTGGCGCGATCATAAGTTGCCGTTGTACCGTCATCACTGAGGCCGGGGAGCTGGCCGGTGACCAAGTTTTCGGTGGGCCTGATGACTGACAGCGTCTCCTCAAGGTATTCCTGATCGATGCCGATGCGATCAAATAGCTGCTCAGTGAAGTCATAGAGCGCGACCGCTGATTCGCGTTCTTCGAGGCTACGGATAATCTGGCTACCTATTTCCGGGTTGTGGGAGTGGCGCTCTAATAATCGGTCTCTGCCCCGCTCAGTCTCAAATGCAAGTCGTTGACGGCGTTCGCGCGTCTGGTCGATCAGCGGTTGCAGGTCTGTCTCGCCTTGCATGACCGAATTGAGCGTCGATTCGAACTCGCTGAAGATTTGGTGTCCAAATGAACAGGTCGCGCAAAACGCGTTGAGGCCATCATGCAGCCACAGGAAGTAAAATTCGTGCGCGGTGCTGAGGAGATAGGGCACATGAATGTGTATATCGGTACCCTGACCGATTCTGTCGAGGCGCCCGATCCGTTGCTCCAAAAGATCAGGATGAGCGGGCAGATCGAAGCAGATAAGGTGGCGAGCGAATTGAAAGTTGCGGCCCTCGCTACCAATTTCGGAACAAATGAGTGCTTGGGCGCCGCCCAATTCGTCGGCGAAATAGGCAGCGGCTCGGTCACGCTCAATCAGGCTTAGTGCCTCGTGGAATGCGGCACAGCGAACGCCAGCCCTCAGGTGTAAGTGATGCTCTAATGCCAAAGCCGTCTCTTTGTTGGCACAAATAATGAGCACCTTCTCAGGTCGCAGCACTCTCAGGGTTTCCTGCAGCCATGGCACCCTAGGATCTTGCGCGATCCAGTCTGCTTCGTTAGTCGAGAGTTCGGGGTGAAGGGTATGTGGCACATCCGCATAGAGGCTGGGGGCGGTTAGCGGGTAAGAGTGAAGATGTCTCTGGGGGAAACCCGTTACGCCTCGGCGAGAGTTCCGATAGAGCACTCTGCCCGTTCCGTATCGATCCAGCATCTGTTGAATTTGCGCTTCGGGATCACTGCTGGCATCGACGCCCTCTGGCAGCTCAGGGTGCAGGCCTTGTTCGATCTGCTCGATGACTTCATTCCAGCGAGCGAATTGCTCCTGCTCTTGCACGAATTGATCGAAGCTGGGAAAGCGAGAAGGGTCGATGAGCTGCAGCCTCTCAAAATGACTTTCAAGGCCTGCTTGCTCAGGGGTGGCGGTGAGGAGCAACAAGCCGCTTGCTGCATGCGCTAATCGGGCGATGAACGCACCCATGTCGGTTTGTGGATCGCGAAGCCCCGTAATATGGTGTGCTTCATCAATAATCACCATGTCCCATTGCAACTCCGACACGAGTCGCTGAAGTTCGTGTTTTCCGGCAAAAAGAGTGATGGGGGAGATAACCAAAGGGCTATCTGCAAACTCTTCCTCGGCATCGATATCTTCCAGCCTGCTCTCGTTCAGCAGTGAGAACGACAGATGGAAGCGCCGCTGCATTTCCACCAGCCATTGGTGCGTTAGTGATTCAGGGGTGAGCACTAAAACCCGAGACACTCGCTGCCGCAGTAGTTGTTGGCTGAGGATGAGCCCCGCTTCTATCGTCTTACCAAGCCCCACTTCGTCCGCGAGAAGCACTCTGGGAGCTGATTGCTTTCCAATGCTGGCGGCGACGTAGAGCTGATGAGAAAGGAGTGACGTTCTAGGTCCCAATAATCCTTGCAGGCCGAATCCCTCGCCGGCGGCGCTATGTTCGAGAGTAGTTCTACGCAGATCAAAATCACTGGTCTTGCTCAACTGGTTGTTCAGCAGACGTTCGGCCGGCGTATTCAACTCGATGTGGGCATCTAGCTCGGTCTCGTTAACCGTGTGTTCCCGCCCCTGGTCATCTTCGGTTGCATAGATCGCAACGCCTTGGCGATGCGCGACCGAGACGACATTAAAGGTGAGACCGTCAATTCGGACTAGTCGATCGCCGCTTTTGAGCAAGAGTCGTGTCAGGGGTGCGCGATGGGTAGCGTAAACGCGTTCCTCCTCCACCGCTGGGAAGTGCAGCGTCACGCGCCGTTCGTCGACCTGGGTAACGATGCCAAGCCCGAGGGAGCTATCGGCGTGACTGACCCAGCGCTGGCCTATCGAAAAAAGATCAGCCATTACCTAAAAAAAAGCTGGTAACTGGTATTGCGGGCCAAATTCAGGAACTGCTCTATTTCAATGGATTTGAGCTCAGCCAGCTTTTTCGCGATCAGAGGCAGGTAGCAGGGCGCGTTGGGTTTACCGCGAAAGGGTGTTGGGGTGAGATAAGGGGCATCGGTCTCCAGCACAATGGCGTCAGCGGGGGTGGCGTGAACAACAGCACGAACGTTATCCGCATTTTTAAAGGTGGTGATGCCGTTGAAGCCCAACACAAAGCCCTCCGCCAGACAGAATTCGGCCAGCGCTAAAGAACTGGTGAAGCTGTGAATTACCCCTTTTTTCTGAAGGCATCGACTGTGATTTGCCAAGATGGCACGAGTATCGTCGTCGGCGTCACGGGTATGAATAACAACCGGTAAATTTTGTTGTGCAGCGATTTGCAGCTGTTCATCAAACGCCGCTGCCTGTGCGGAGCGATCGCTGTGATCATAGTGATAATCGAGTCCAATCTCGCCTACCGCAACCGTGCGCTCTTGCCCACAGCCGGCGGTTACCCGCGCGGCAACCTCCCCATTCCACGTGCTTGCCTCGTGTGGATGAATGCCCTGTGTGCACCATACCTGCTCGTGACGGTTGGCGAGGTCCTGCACGGTATCGAGATTGTCGGGTGACACAGCAATGGTGACGATGCGCTCAATGCCCTGAGCACTGGCCGCATCCAGCGTGGCCTTAAGCGCCTGCGTGTTCAGGTAGTCCAAATGGCAGTGAGTTTCCACAATCGGCGTCGAAAAACGCGGAATCGCTTTGTCGGGGGTTGGATTCATTCCGGATGCTACCGCTCGGGGGCGCGCAGTATCGCATATTTCCGGGCGCTGGGCGTGTGGGGGACAGGCCTAGCCCCGATGAACCGTGCGAAAACGCATTGCCTGCACCGTTTCAATGATTTCATGCCAAAGCCATTGGTGAACAGGTGAATTCTCTGTGCGTTTATGGGCGATCAATGAGTACTGGACGCTAAAGGTGAGATCGAGCGGCAGGGTCAGTGCCACGATATCGCGAGTCGCGCCCTCGTTACGGGCAAGGTAAGCCGGGCAAATGAGCAGGTAGTCTGTCTCCCTCAATACTTCGAACGCGGTGAGCAAGTGGGAGGTTTCCAACGTACCCCTGTCGCTCTCAAATAAGCCGCGCGCGAGCACCTGCCCACCAATGAGCTCTTCTCGGTCAGCGACATAAAGCGCAACCTGCGGATATTGGCGTACCAGCTCGCTCGTCAGCGTTTGCTCTACCAATGGGTGTTCCTGTCGGACAAAAATTGCCAGGGGCGACGCCGCCAGCGGCGCGACGGTGTACTCTGGCGGATATTCTTCCCGATGAATCTGAATCGCTAAATCCAGTTCACCCTTTGCGAGCTGATCCAGCTGCCGCTCAGCCCGCGTGATGGTTCTGAGCCTCAGGCGCGGAGCGCTGGATTGGAGGCGGGCCGACAGGGGTGGCAATAGCGTGAAGCCGACGTATTCTGAAATTGCCAGCGTAATTTCGCCCCGGTAAGCGGCGGGGGAGAAGTCCCCAGCGTCAAGCAGCGCGTCAACTTGACCCAGTAAACTCTTTAGATCTGCGGCCAAACTTAATGCTCTGGGGGTGGGCTGGATGCCCCTTTTGCTCCGCACGAACAGTGGGTCATCAAAGGTCTCGCGTAATCGCCCCAATGTTTTAGACATGGCCGGCTGCGTGATCGAGAGTCGGTCAGCCGCCCTGGATACGCTGCCTTCTTCGAGTAATATATGCAATGAAACCAATAGGTTAAGGTCAATTCGTGCGAGTCTGTTTAAGTTCATCTCTCATGGCCTATAACAAGTAAGACTGAATGTAATGCGGCAAATACATTAGTTTTATGGGTCTGGGTTATGGATAGTAGCAGACAGGTTCCCTATCGGCAGGTGGCGTTTTTCCCTTTGAAGCGTCGACTGACGGGAATGCTTGTCCAACCTCAGCCCGCCTCTCCGAGGCGGGTTTTTTTTGCGCTATATTGCGGTTCGCAACAAAACACGGTGCTGGTGTGAAGCGATTTCTCATTGCGCTGGGGTGGCTGAGCGGTCTTGCCTATGCGGACACGCCGCTGCCTTTTGGCCTGGACATTCAAGCCAGAGACTGGATTGAGTCAAACGTCGTCTCGGCAGACGCGGATATCTCGGGTTTGGCTGATCTCGATCAAGCGATTGACGCCTTGAATGCCAAGGAGCGCGAGTTGGGACCTTATCACCCCGATTTGATCCCCCTTACTGTGGCAACTGCCAAGCTCGCCACAGATGCCGGAGCGCTGGCACGGGCAGAGCGGCTTTACGACAGGGCGCTGCACACCGTTCGGGTGAATGATGGCTTGTACGGGGATCAGCAGCTACCTATTCTGCGGGGTCTGCTGGATCTTTACCTCGCTTCCGGTGACAGGGAGGGGTTTGAGAAAAGAGCGGAGTATCAATTTCGGCTGTTGGGCTCCGGGCTGCCACCATTCAACGCTGCAGAGCTTGCAGCCGCTGGGGAGTTTTTTGACGTTACCCTCGACGCGCTGATGGATGCAAGGTGGGAAGGTAGAGCAAGAGAGCTGTTGCGTTTTCATGACCGGTTCGACACGCTGACCGAATCAGTCTGCGCTGACCCCGATGTAGGGCCCGCATGGTGCCAGTTTTTCTCTTTCCGACTCATCCGGTTCTACTATTTGCTTGAATACAAGCTCGATGTTTTTGTTGATGATCCGAGATTCGAACCCCGTTTTGGCAGCCCAGACTGGGATTCAATGGAGCGAGAGCCCCGGATGGAAGCGTTGCAAAGACGGCTTTTTCAGCAAGGAGAAGTGGTTTTTGATCGACTACTGGCGATTGATCCTGGGGCGCATGATGGACTCGTGGGCTTGGCTGACTGGCACTGGTTTTATCAAAAACGCACGGCGGCGACCCGGCTGTATCGAGAAGCTTGCAGATCGCGGCCGGGGCGCTTCAGTCTTCCAGCGCCGCTACCCGAGTACCCTACGCTCAGTCGCTACCGGGCCTTTCGCAATTCCGGCACAGCGGTCAACGTCACTTTGCAAGTGAATGAGCGGGGAGCTCCCTCTGATATCGTGCTGTCGCTCATTGATGCTGCGCCTGACACTGGCACTCCTGTCAGCATGAGGAGAAAGCTGCGAGAGACTCGCTTTCGGCCGGCATTCGATGACTGCGAGAGCCCAAGCTCGATGAGTGAATTAAACGCGCAATGGGTGTTCTTGGATTAGTCAGTCATTGTGAATGACGAGTAGGGCGCCGGTAGCCTTCACTGCGCCGCGCAGACGCCAGTCGAGGAGTTCACCCCCGTGCTTTTCGATCACTCGCGCCGCCATCTCGTGGAAGGTGGGTCGCTCAGGATCGCCAATCACAATCGTGCCGACCCCTGCGGCAATGGCACGATCAATCAGTTTGCCCACGGGTTTGACCAACTCGTCCCAAAAACAAATGTCGCCACCAACGAGCACATCGATCGCTTCCAGGTCTTGCTGCTTCACTTGCTCGAATCGCTTCACCCAGGGCTCCGTGGTGACGCCGTTGAGCGTTGCGACTGCGTTTAAAAACGGAAAGACTGCGGGGTCGGCATCCATTGAGCGGGTCTCCGATCCCCACTGCTTTGCGCACCAGATACCCGTGACGCCCCAGCCGCAGCCAGCATCCAGAACACGGCCCGTTCGCTTGGGCTTATTTTTGTTCAGGTAATCAATGATCAGGCAGCTGGATTTCCATAGTTTGGTGCCATGAATGCTCGGTTCATGCCCCGCCCGTTTCACTGCCCGAATGCTCGCATGTCCGGCGTAGGGCATGACCACGCCCCTGAAGCGCCGCAGCTGCTTGGTAGTGGTTTTTTTTCGGATCGCGGGGGATTTTTTTGGAACATCTGGACGCGCGGATTTTGGGCTCGGCATGGGTGGGCTCGCTCTGTTGGGGCCGCGAGCTTAGCAAACCTCTTTTGATCTGGGTATTAGCGCTTGGTTACTTCCTCAGCCTGGAGCCCTTTTGGGCCTTCGACCAGGATGAATTCCACTTCTTGCCCCTCGTTGAGGCTCCGATAGCCGTCGCCCTGGATGGCGCGAAAATGCACGAAGATGTCATCGGGTCGATCGGCCATGGTGATAAAACCAAAGCCTTTCGCATTATTGAACCACTTGACGGTTCCTACATGGCGGTCTGACATGACTGAGACTCCACCGCTTTAGAATTATTATCCTGCACAGTGATATCAGGGCTTTAGTCAGAACGCAACTCCTCAATTTGTTTTCGTTGCTCCTGTAGGACGTCCAAAGCGCTCTCTGCCTGCTCGAGTTTCTTACGCTCTGCTGCAACAATGTCCGCGGGAGCGCGCTCAATGAAGTTACTGTTGGTCAGCTTGCTATTGAGTTTAGCCATGTCTGCCCGCACCTTGGCTATCTCCTTGTCGAGTCGAGCCAGTTCGGCGGCAATGTCGACTAATCCCGCCATGGGCACGCGCACTTCGAGGTCGCCACACAAGGCCACCAAGCTGGGCGGCGCGGAATCTCGGTCCTCAATCGCGGTAATAGCGGCGCTTTTTGACAGTCTTTGGAGGAAGCCAGCGTTTCGCTCAAGTCTCTCGCGGTCCTGGTCACTGGTGTTCGCGATGGTGACTTCGAGCATTCTGGAGGGAGGTATGTTGGCTTCAGACCGTATCGTTCTGATAGCAACAATAATGCCTTTCATCCACTCAATTTCGTTCTCCGCGTCGAGGTCTTTTTGGTCTGGTTCGGATGTGGGCCAAGGCGCCAGCATTATGCTGTCTCCGTGGGTGCCGGTTATCGGGCTCACGCTTTGCCAGATCTCCTCGGTGACGAATGGCATGAATGGATGCAGCATGCGAAGCGCCTGCTCCAGCACTTCCGCAAGCGTCTGACGCGTGCCGAGCAAGTGTGAGGGGTGTTGCTCTTCGTCCCACAGGACAGGCTTGGAAAGCTCAAGGTACCAGTCACAGAATTCGTTCCAAACAAAGTCGTAAAGCGCCTGTGCGGCCAGATCGAAGCGATAACCAGCCAAGGCGGTGTCAACGGTTTGCAGCGTTGAGTGCACTTGGCTCCGAATCCATCGATCAGCGAGAGACAGGGTGCCCCGCTCTGCAGTCAGATCATGGCTTTCTGTGTGACTGAGCACGTATCGGGCTGCGTTCCATATTTTGTTGCAAAAATTCCGGTAGCCCTCCATGCGTCCGATATCAAACTTGATATCTCGCCCGGTGGAGGCGAGGGAATAAAATGTATAGCGAAGGGCGTCGGTGCCATAGCCCGGGATGCCCTCGGGAAATTGCTTGCGGGTTGCTTTTTCTATTTTTTTGGCCAGCTGAGGCTGCATCAGGTTGGCTGTTCGTTTAGCGACCAGCGCTTCCAGTTCGATGCCATCAATCAAGTCGATCGGATCAAGCACGTTGCCTTTGGACTTGGACATTTTCTGTCCTTCACCGTCGCGAACAAGTCCATGAACGTAAACGGTGTGAAAGGGGACTTCTTCCATGAACGCTAGCGACATCATGATCATTCTCGCCACCCAGAAGAAAATAATGTCAAAGCCGGTCACCAGTACCGATGCGGGATGGAAGGTCGCCAGATCCGGATTTTTTTCAGGCCATCCGAGGGTAGAAAAAGTCCACAAGGCGGAGGAGAACCAAGTATCGAGCACGTCCTCGTCCTGCGTCAGTGTCACGGAAGCCGCCAAACCATGATCTTGCCGAACCTGCTCTTCTGATTCCCCAACATAAACTTGACCGTCCTCGTCATACCATGCGGGGATCCTGTGCCCCCACCACAGCTGGCGGCTGATGCACCAATCCTGAATGTCGCGCATCCAGGAGAAGTAAGTGTTTTCCCACTGCTTGGGTACGAATTGAATATCGCCGTTTTCGACCGCGCTAATGGCGGGTGCGGCGAGTTTTTTGGCGTCGACGTACCATTGCGGTGTCAGCCAAGGTTCGATGACGGCGCCTGATCGATCACCGCGGGGCACTTTTAGGGCGTGCGGCTCAACTTTATCGAGTAGCCCCAGCTCCTCAAGCTCCGCGATAATTGCCTCGCGCGCAACAAATCTGTCGAGGCCGCGGAAGCGATCCGGCACGGCATCATTGAGCGCCGCGCTCGCCGTGAGAATATTGATCTTTGGCAGCTGATGCCTTTCACCCATTGCGTAGTCGTTAAAGTCATGGGCGGGAGTGATCTTGACGCATCCAGAGCCAAATTCCGGATCGACGTAGTCATCTGCGATGATCGGGATGCTTCGACCCGTAAGCGGCAGCTCGATCGTTTTGCCGACAAGGTGCTGATAACGCTCATCGCTGGGGTGAACCGCTACCGCGGTATCGCCCAGCATGGTCTCTGGGCGCGTGGTGGCCACCACAAGATGCCCTTCGCCGTTGCTGAGAGGGTATCGCAGATGCCAAAGGGAGCCTTGCTCTTCCTCCTGTACGACCTCGAGATCTGATATCGCGGTGTGAAATTGTGGATCCCAGTTCACCAGGCGGTGACCGCGGTAAATCAAACCCTTCTCATATAAAGTGATAAAAACTTGCTGCACCGCTCTGGACAGCCCCGGGTCCATGGTGAATCTCTCGCGTTGCCAGTCGGGAGAAGTCCCCAGTCGACGAAGCTGCTGGGTAATAGCGCCACCTGACTGGCCTTTCCAGTCCCAGACTCTCTCGACGAAGGCCTCGCGGCCGAGCGCCTCTCGAGAGGTGCCCTCTGCATCCAACTGTCGCTCGACCACCATTTGTGTCGCGATGCCGGCATGATCGGTGCCGACCTGCCATAAGGTGTTGTAGCCCCTCATTCGGTGATAACGGATCAGCGCATCCATAATGGCTTGCTGAAAGCCGTGGCCCATATGCAACGTTCCCGTTACGTTAGGCGGTGGGATAGGAATGCAATAAGCGGGTCCATTGCCAGAGGGCGCAAAATAGCCCGCTGATTCCCATGCGTCATACCACCGACTTTCAATATTGGCCGGAGAAAAATTCTTTTCCATGGTCACAGTTTAAACAGCCTTACTACCAGTTTACGGTGCACGGAGTTCGTGCTTTGCCAGCGGATAGCCGCGGTCGCGATAAAAGCGCCATGCTTCTCTGGAAGCCGCGATCGCGGCTTCATCGTGCGTCACAATTTCGGCCATGCGCGCGAACCGGGAAAAGCAGCCGGGAATCGCCTTGGTCACGTTGATGAATACGTCACTGCACGCCGCGGGCGGATCTTCGTGTCCGATAATGACTTGCTCGAGAAAGGCGTCTGTGACCAGAGAGTGAGGTAAAAAGCTGGACGGCCGGAAAGTCCAGAGTGCGTCGTCCAGTTGGTGCGTCTGCCCTTCATGTTCGGTCTGAATGAACACTTGATGGCCTCGAGCGCTCGCTTTTTCTGCCAGGCGTCCGATGGCGACCTCGATAGGCACGCTACCGTCCTTGGGAAGGACATAAAAATCGATTTTTGTCATCGCTGTTCCGAGCGCTCGCGGAGGTAATCGACCAGCATGGGCACCGGGCGACCGGTTGCGCCTTTGGGGGAGCTCTTGAAGGCCGTCCCCGCAATGTCGAGGTGGGCCCATTTGTAATCCTCTGCGAATTGGGCGAGAAAACAGGCGGCGGTAATGCTGCCAGCGCCACCCGTGCCAATGTTGGCAAGGTCTGCAAACGGGCTCTCCAACTGACGGTGATATTCTTCCCAGATAGGGAATCGCCAGCCCCGGTCGTGCGTTCTAATACCCGCCTCCAGAAGACTGTCTGCAAGGTGATCGTCATTAGAGAAAATGCCGGTCGCCTCTTGCCCCAAGGACACAATGATCGCTCCCGTCAGCGTCGCGATGTCTACGACTTCTTCGGGGGAAAATTTCGATACGTAGGTGAGCGCGTCGCACAGTACCAGGCGGCCCTCGGCGTCGGTATTCAAAATTTCAATGGTTTTACCAGAGAGACTGGTCACGACGTCCCCGGGCTTGGTCGCTCTCCCACTGGGCATGTTCTCCGCAGCCGCTACGACCCCCACGATGTTGATGGGAAGTTTGAGAAGCGCAGCGGCGTGAATGGTCCCAAAAACAGAGGCTGCGCCGCCCATATCAAATTTCATTTCATCCATTTTCGCCCCGGGTTTAAGGCTGATGCCCCCGGTGTCGAACGTGATGCCTTTGCCCACCAGACAGTAGGGCCGGGATTTTGCTGATGCCCCCTGATATTTCATAGTTATCAGGCGGGAAGGTTGTTCAGAGCCGTTCCCCACAGACAATAGAGAGTGCATGCCAAGTTCGGCCATCTTGCGCTCGTCCAAAATTGAGACGGAAAGGTTTGTATGTCGCCTGGCCAGTTTGCGCGCTTCCCCGGCGAGGTAGCGGGGCGTGCAAATATTCCCCGGTAGATTGACAAGCTCTCTCGTGAGGTTGGCTCCCTGGCCCGTAGCCGTCCCTGCCGCAACAGCTCGCTTGGCCATAGCAGGGGAGCAGAGCTTCGCGGGTGTAATCATAACTCGCCGCAGTGACCGTGCGGGCTTCCTGCGGTGGTTCAGCGTCTGGCTATATTGATAGTGTGAGAGAGTCAGTTGCAGAGCAAGCTGCTCAATTAATTGCTCAGGCCGTCGCACTTTTTGAGAGATGCCCTCTGTCCAAATAATTGCATTTGTGGCAGCGCAGCTCAGGAGGGCTCTGGAGAGGGCTTCCGCTAATTTTTTATCAGAGGCCACTGTCCGCTCATTCACGTCGCCGCAGCCCACTAACAGTACCCGGTGCACCGCCCCCGCGCCTGGGAGCCAACAGGTAGCGCCAATGGTCGGGGAAAAGCCCCCGTAGGTGGCGTTCTGAGACACGGTGCCTCCTAGAAACTTATCAAGCGCTTTCATGGGGGCCCCCAGAGACTTGCGCTCTGGCATGAGGACGACCAACGCCTGTGTTTTCATCTGACTGAGTGGGGCTGCCGCTTTAGCGGTAATGTTCAAGACTGACATGAGTGTTCCTGTTGCCGTTAAAGGTCTGAGTGGAAGGGCGCTAGTGTATGATGCCCGGAGGACTAACGAAATAACCCCGTTGGGAAACCACGTGAATTGGCTGGTCGCATGCGCATCCTGCGGTATCTAACACGAGATATTTTGACTCACACACTGGCGGTGAGCTTCGTCCTTTTTCTAGTGGTTTTTGCCGGTCGATTCATTCGCTACCTGGCAGAGGCAGCAGTTGGGTCACTTACGGGGGATGTATTGCTGCCTATCATGCTGTTCAAGCTGCCCGGGTTTTTGGAAATGATTCTTCCGCTTGGGCTATTCATCGGGATCCTGCTGAGTTTGGGTCGGCTGTATGCAGACAGTGAAATGGCTGTGCTCAGGGCCTGCGGAGTGGGTCCCGGGCGTCTGGCGCTCTATGTTCTGGTGCCAGCGTCCCTAGTGATGGTGGCGGTAGCAGCACTGGCGCTTTATGTCGCTCCAGAGGGGTCAGCCAGAGCGCAAGTGCTGCTAGACAACCCGCGCTCTGCAGAGGGGCTACACATGCTCAACGAGGGTCGATTCAGAAAACAGCGTCGTGGCAGTTACGTCACTTACGCGGAGCGAATCGATGACAGTGGCTTGATGCACAATATTTTTGTTTTCGAGAGGAATGAGCGTGGTGTTGCCGCCCACACAGCAACGTTTGCGAGGGAGGGCGAAATTGTCCTCGACGAGCAGTCGGGGCGACGTTACCTCGAGCTGCGGGGTGGAAGCCGCTACCGCGGATCCCCGGGAAATTTAGCGCTGGAGGAGGTTACCTTCGAACTCTACGGTGAACTGATCCCAGAATCGAATAACAGTCTGCGGCGCTCCGGTAAGGTGGAAGCGGTGCCCACCGCCGCCTTGTTGGTGAGTGAGGAGCCTAAGTTGCGAGGCGCGCTCTGGTGGAGGCTCTCGCTGCCGCTCATGGTGCCCGGCGCAGCCTTGATTGCGCTCGCGCTGAGTAAAACCGATGCCCGGAGAGGTCGTTACGCCAAAATTGGGCCGGCGATGGTTGTGTTGTTGCTCTATTTTTTGGGTCTCACACAAGGGCGCGCAGTCATTGAATCAGGCAGTGGACCGGAGCTGCTGGTGGCGGTGCACTGTGTGATGGCTATTTTGGCTGTCCTCCTTCTGAATTCAGAACGTTTGAGGGCGGTGATTAAACCAGCACATGCGAAAGTTTGATTACTACATCGGCCGCTCGGTCTTGCTGGCAACGCTCGCAGTGCTGGTTTTGCTTGCTGGCTTGGACTCACTCATTTCTGTCATCGACGAATCCGATGACATTGGCAATGGCTATGAGTTCGCCGATGTGCTCATTTATGTTGGTTACACAATCCCCCGAAGAATTCATGAGTTTGTCCCATTTGCCGGATTGATTGGCGCGCTGATCGCTCTCGGCCGTCTCGCGGCATCGAGTGAACTTGTGGTAGTGCGAGCCTCCGGCGTTTCCCTTGGCGGGATTGCGATCATGGTGCTGAAGCCTGCTATGGTGATGGCGATGTTTGGTTTCGCGGTGGGAGAATTTATAGCGCCGCACTCTGAGCAGTTGGCGATGAGTCATCGGGCGCTGGCACAGCGCTCGGAATCGGCCGTAGCGGGTCGCTTCGGCGCATGGAATCGAGATGGGAATACATTTATACATGTTGACGCCGTGCAGCGAGGCGGTGTCGCCTACGGGGTGACACTACTGACTTTTGACGATGAATATCGGCTTGTCAGGTCCCTGATCGCTGAGCGGGGAACCCACGCTGGGGACCACTGGATGCTCGAACAAGTGCGTTCCACTCACCTCGGGGCAGAGGGCACAGCGATTCAGCGAGACACGCTGTGGCGGTGGGATACGGCAATCACGCCTCAATTATTGACCCTTGACGTGGTCGAGCCAGAGACACTTCCCATCATGCAGCTGTGGCCCTACGCGCGATATCTGCAGCGGCAGGGGATGGTTTTTGTCGATATTGAACTGGCTTTTTGGCGAAAGATATTGCAGCCGTTGGCGACGCTTGCTCTGGTACTCGTGGCAATGTCTTTCATCTTTGGGCCCCTGCGTGAGGGCACGATGGCGGCACGGGTCTTTATCGGCATTATTGTTGGTGTGGCGTTTAGAATCAGTCAGGACTTTTTCGGTCCTGCCAGCTTGATCTTCGGCTATGACCCCCTTGTGGCGGCGCTCTCGCCGATAGCGGTCTGTTGGTTGGGTGGAATGTGGTTGCTTTGGCGGAGGGCCTAGCAAGGTAAGGCTCCCTAATCCGGTTTTGGCACCAAGACCAATCGCGTGCTGGAAAGGGTGTCATGCCAGTACCGATACCCTGGGGGCACAAACCGCCACAAAAATCCGGCCCCAAAGGCGATCAAAGACAGTGCTGCCCCCAACACCCTCAGCGTGACTTGAGTCCAAGCGAGTTGACCGTCTTTTTCAGAAATCAGTTTAATTCGCCATGCTTGCATTCCCAGCGTTTGCCCGCTCTTGCGCCAGAATAGCCCGAAAAAAAAGAAGACGATGAGGCTCCAGGTCAAACGCTGCAAAATTGGAGGTACAGTCTGGGTCAATGCACTTTCAGTAGGGCCCCAGATCGCTACCCAGATAGCGGTGGCCGCCATAAAGAGTGGGATGATCAGCAGGCTGTCGTAAATCATCGCTAACGCATGGCGCCACAGCGGCGCTGCCGGTTCGTTCGTGTTGTTGGACGGGTTGCTCATGGGAAAGTTGGGCAGATGTCTTTGTGGATTCGTCGTAAAATAGCACGACCCAGTTTCAGAATAGAGCCATGACGATCCAAGATGAAATAACTGATGCGCTGACTACAGCCTTCGATCCCTCATTTCTCAGCGTGGAAAACGAGAGCCATCGTCACAATGTCCCGCCTGGGTCGGAGACTCACTTCAAGGTGACGTTGGTCAGTGAGCGTTTTGATGGTGTGAGGAGTGTCAAGCGGCATCAAGCAGTGTACGGCGCTCTGGCATCCTGGCTGGCTGGCCCAGTTCACGCGCTGGCGCTGCACACCTACACCGCGCAGGAGTGGACGCGGTCGGCGGGCGCGCCCGCTTCCCCTGATTGTCAGGGGGGCTCTGGAAAATGACGCCGCCTGCTGAGAAACAGGAGCGTCTTGTTGTCGCATTGTACCGGTTCGTTACGCTGGAAGATTACGCGGAATTAAAAGCGCCGTTGCTCAGTGTTTGTCAACACGCCGGACTGAAGGGCACGCTTTTACTGGCGCGAGAGGGTATCAATGGCACTATCGCGGGTACGCGGTCAGGTATCCAGTCAGTGATTGACTGGCTGCTTCAAGACACAAGGTTTACCGGGCTCGATTGGAAAGAGTCGTTCCACACCGCAGACCCCTTCCACAGAATGAAAGTGAAACTGAAACGGGAAATCGTCACCATGGGGGTTGATGATATCGATCCCAGCGTTTGCGTTGGCCGATACGCCACTCCGGCACAATGGAACGCGCTTGTTGATGACCCGGAATGTCTGATCATCGATACGCGCAATGATTATGAGGTGGCTATCGGTAGCTTTAGGGGAGCGGTGAATCCCTCAACAAAAAGTTTCCGAGACTTTCCCCAGTGGGCGCGAGACAACCTGCGGCCAGGCGAGCATAAAAAGATTGCCATGTTCTGTACCGGGGGAATTCGATGCGAGAAATCGACCTCCTTTCTGCTATCGGAGGGTTTTACAGAGGTCTGGCATTTGAAAGGGGGCATTCTGAAGTATCTTGAGCAAATTCCCGAGTCAGAATCCCGGTGGGAGGGCGAGTGCTTTGTTTTCGACTCGCGGGTAGCCGTGAATCATGGTTTGGCGAAGGGTCGTTTTGATCAGTGCTATGCCTGCAGGCACCCGATAACTGAGGAGGAGAAGGCGTCCAGACACTACGAAAAGGGCGTATCTTGTCCCCATTGTTATGCGCAGTTAACGGAAGATCGGGAGGCGCGCCTGAGAGAGCGGCAAAAGCAGGTGGATCTGGCTGCTCGGCGCGGGCAGCAGCACATTGGTGGGCCGCCGCCCGCCAGACAGCAGAAACCCGCCAGACAGCAGAAAAAAGCCGCGCTTCACGGCGAGACTCGTGATGATATTAAGTCCGTCGGGTAAAAATAACTCACCGTTTCGCTATCACCGGCAGAAATGATCCCGAAGACCCGGAGGCCACCACTTTGGGTTCTGCCCAAGATGGCGCCACCAGATGCACCCCGTTGAATCACACAGCTTGAGGCAAGTGGTGGTGAGCCCATCGCAGTAACCCGGCAGTCGGGGTCGATGATTAAGGAGCGATCCTCGTGATTCGCGGTGGGGTTAAAATCAGCCTCTGAAAAACGACTGAATCCGGCGGCGCTGATACGTGACCCCTGCTTTGCTCGCTCGGGTGCGATTGGAATCCATGTATCCGGCACCCAACCCACGGTGACTCGGAGCACTGCCCAGTCTTGCTTCATTGATCCCCCTGATGCCAAAAGTTCAAGAGCGATCGGACCGCTGTCAGTTAAAAGCGTTGCTGGCGACCCCAGCGCCTCATGACCGTCGAAACAGTGCCACGCACTGATCAGCAGCGGCTTGGGTCCCGGTGAGACGATCGTGGCGCTGCAGCGCTCCAGAAAATGGCGGGGATATCCTTCAATACGCTTTACGATCGGCACCTGAATTTTGACGATTGCCCGAGTCCAGTCTCGGTCTACTCGGCTAGCTGGGGTAGCGCCCTCCGACCAAAACATGAGTGCCGGTAACAGTAGCGTGCAAAAGATAGCAGGGGGATTGGCAAGCGTGTGCGCGTTAAAAATAGGCATGGTGTCTCGCTTCTCTGGATGATACGCCGGCCGCCCGAGGCTACTTGGGTTCTTGATCGTTGAAAAGGTGCCAGTCGATAGGGGCATTCCTTAATACGGCTGGTGTATGCTCCGGCGCGTTGAGATGCCACTAATGCGGCGAAACGAGGAGTCAGGATAGATAGCATGTCGTTGGAGTATTCGCCTCAGCAACTCCGTTCAGGCCTGTCACTGGCGATTGTTGCCAACATTATTTGGGGGGTCGCAGCGCTTTTTTGGGTTGAAACCGCGCCGGTTGAAGCGATCGATGTAGTGGCGCATCGGGCGGTTTGGAGCTTGCCCATCGCTACGGCCATTTTGCTGATTGCGGGTCGATTGCGCCCGACGATAGATCTCATGCGGGCGGGCAGAACGTTTTTCTGGAGCCTGCTGGCAGCGGCTTTACTCGGTGTGAATTGGGGTGTCTTTGTCTATGCGGTGACCGTGGGTCGCGCGACCGAGGCAAGCCTCGGTTACTTTATGTTGCCACTGCTGACCATTGTTGTCGGAAGAGTGGTATTTCATGAGGCGCTCGGTTGGTCCCATCGGTTAGCAATCGCACTGGCAATCTTTGCGGTGTTGGTGCAGCTGATTTCATATGGCAGTTTGCCCTGGATCAGTCTTGCCCTTGCCAGCAGCTTTTCGCTTTATGGGGCTATTCGGAAAAAAATTGCGGCAGACACCATTCAGGGACTATTTATCGAGACGCTGTGCATGGCACCCTTGGCCCTTGCCTGGTTGTGGTTGACTGACGGCGCCGGCATGGGGGTTCACGGGTGGAAGGTCGATGCTTTCCTATTGATGTCAGGTATCTACACCACGGCGCCATTGCTGACTTACATCGCAGCTGCCCGGCTGTTGCCGCTGAGCGTGGTTGGCTACACCTCTTATCTTGGGCCCACCCTGCAACTACTGGTAGCCCAAACCTTGCTCGGTGAGTCTATCGATGGTGTTACTGCTCTGTCCTTTGCCCTGGTGTGGCTCGGCGTCCTATTGGTTTCCGGTCGGGGTTTGCTCCGGATGACCCGACGCAGCGCGAGAACAAACGCATGACTTTCCAGCCACCAGGACTCGAGGATGTTCGACTTTGCCCCGAATGGCTCGCGCTTTTGGAAGCAGCCTTCCGAAGTGCCTTCATGGCTGATCTGAAGGCTTTCCTCAGGGCTGAAAAAGCGGCAGGTAAAGTGATTTATCCGCCAGGACATCAGTTTTTTGCCGCGCTGGACGCGACGCCTGCGTCGCAAGTCCGGGTCGTCGTGATCGGTCAGGATCCCTACCACGGCCCGCGTCAAGCCAATGGATTGAGTTTCTCGGTCAGTAAAGGGCAGCCTATACCGCCGTCGCTACGAAATATTTTTGCCGAGTTGCAGGCGGATCTCTCGATTGCTCCGCCAGACCATGGCGACCTCACCGGTTGGGCGCAGCAAGGTGTGCTCTTGCTCAATAGTGTGCTGTCGGTTGAGCGCGGCTTACCGGGGTCTCATCAGGGAAGAGGGTGGGAGGCCTTCACTGATGCAGTGATCGCTGCCATCGATAGCGGTGATCGGCCAGTGGTTTTTTTATTGTGGGGTAAGCACGCTCAGCAAAAGGGGGCGGCGATCAATCGACGAAAGCACTGTGTCCTGACGGCGCCGCATCCGTCACCGCTGTCAGCGCACCGGGGATTCTTTGGCTGTAGACACTTTAGTCAGGCGAATCAGTTCTTGCAGAATAACGGGTATCAGCCTGTCGATTGGTCTGTTGTTGGATGACAGGCTTCCACCGATGAGAGCTTTGGGCCTTTTTCCCCAATAAACAGTGAGTTGCCGATAGTATCTGGGATGACTTCGATCAGCACGCCGAGCTGCTCGCCCAGAGAAACTAGGTTAATAATGCTACCGACCCGCCGCCCATCGCCATTGGTAATGCTGTCTCCTGGCTGGACTTCGGCTGCTGCCGCTGACGCCAAGGCGCGGTGCAGCCGGCGCTTGGGAGTCCCGCGATAGTGCAGTCGCGCCACAATCTCTTGGCCAGTGTAGCAACCCTTGGTAAAACTCACTGTTTCGTTAAGGTCATAGTTGAGATCCTGCGGCAGATAGGCGCCAACGGTGGTCACCTCTACTCGCGCTCGCGCCGTTGCAAAGTCGACGCGAGCGAGCGGCGTGACTTCTTTTGGGGCGTGCCGGATTTTCGATGCTGCGCTATGCCAGTATTCCGAGAATTTTGTATCGCGACGAATAACCACCGTATTGAGCTCGCCGTTCTCCTCGATCAATTGAGCGCCCTCAGACTCATTTTCAGCACCTGCCGCCGGGCCGCTGCAATACACGCCCCAGTCAGTGGGTGTTAGCGTTGATTTCGAAAACGCAAGATAGGGTTTAAGGTGGGTCGCCAACTGCTCCAGCACAGATTTGCGTCCTCGTAATAAAACTGTCGTGTCGGTGACGACAACGGCCAGGGCATCCGCGAGCACTCTCCCTTTCGCGTCACAGAAAGCCGTGTAAACGCGCGCGCCTACCTCCGCTGCCTGAAAGTCAGCCGTGGTTTGTCCCTGAAGGAAAACTTTGGCGTCCGCTCCCGCCAACTCAAGGATGCATTCATCAGGTTCGAGGGAGTGGATGGGAATTGAGGTTGAGGATGTTGCCACGGTTGTCAGCGCCTGTTCGAGGAGGCTCTATACTACAAGATTGGGCGGCAAGTTAAGATCGGCGGTTGAATCATGGATCAGCGAGAGGAGTGGAACAGGGCCAAGTGGGCGAGCCGACGAGGCCTCCTGGAGCTGGATCTCTTGCTGGCGCCATTTGTTGAGGGCGGGTTTGGCGAGCTGGATGCCGCCTTACGAAGGCTCTATCTGGAGTTGCTCTACGAGGGCGATCAGGATCTATTGGAATGGATAATGGGGCGCGCTCAAATAACGGAACCTCGTTTTCTTCCGATCGTCGTCGCCATAAGAGCTTTCCACGGTCTCGACGTTTAATGCCGTATCAACCATATTGAGGGAGTTGATCGATGGCGCCATCCAGCGCCGTATGCCGGTCAAAGTTCTGCGGTATGAGGATCGAGTCCCTCTTCAAGGGAGAGGTGTCGGGATAGTCGGAATTAAAATGGAGCCCGCGGCTCTCCTTTCTGCCGGACGCAGACGCAACCATTAAGGCCGACACTCTGGCGAGATTACGCAACTCAAGCAGGGGGCGGCTGATCTGGAACCGGGCGTAGTAGCCTGCCACCTCTTGTTCCAGTAGTGCAATGCGCTGCGCGGCGTATTCGAGACGACGATTTGTTCTGACGATACCTACGTAGTCCCACATCAAGCGCCTCAATTCCTGCCAGTTGTGTTGTATGACGACCTTCTCATCTGAATCCCTGACCCTACTGTCATCCCACGATATCGGACCGGCGTTTTGCGCGGTAATGGATCCGGCGATGTGGGCGGCCGCAGATTGTGCGTAGACGAAACACTCGAGCAATGAATTGCTCGCCATCCGATTGGCGCCATGCAGGCCGGTGCAGGCGGATTCTCCAACGACATACATGCCGGGTACATCGGTGGCGCCATACTGATCAACCACTACCCCGCCACAGGTGTAGTGCGCTGCTGGCACAACCGGTATCCGATCCTTTGTAATGTCAATGCCGAGCGATAGGCATTTCTCGTAGGCTTTCGGAAAATGTCGAATGATCAGTTCTTTGGGGCGATGACTGATATCCAAATAAACACAGTCTGCGCCCAACCGTTTCATTTCGTGGTCGATAGCGCGGGCAACGATATCTCTCGGCGCCAGCTCAGCTCGCTCATCAAATACAGGCATGAAGCGCGTTGTGTCGGCGAGATGCAGTGTGGCGCCCTCACCGCGCAAGGCCTCGGTCATCAGGAATGAGCGGCTGTCTGGATGGTAGAGGCAGGTGGGATGGAACTGGTTGAACTCTAGATTGGCGACGCGACACCCCGCGCGCCACGCCGCAGCGATGCCATCACCACTGGCGCCATCGGGGTTGGTGGTGTATCGATAGGCTTTACTGGCGCCCCCTGTTGCGAGCACAACAGCGTCGGCGGCGAAGGTGTCGACCTCTTTACCCGACGCGTTGAGTAAGTAGGCGCCACACACGCGATTGCCGATTTTGATGACGTCTACCAAGCACCGGTCCATAAGTAGCGAGATGTTGCTCGCTTCCTCTACCCGGGAGGCAAGTACCTGAGAGATTGCTCTTCCCGTTTGATCAGCGGCATGTATTACCCGCCGGTGGGTATGTCCACCTTCCATCGTGAGATGAAACTCGCGGAATTCTGCGTCGTCTTGATCGTCGCGCAGATCGAAATGCATGCCCTGGTCGATAAGCCATTGCACACACTGACGGCTGCGACCAACGGTAAAGCGAACCGCGGGCTCGTGACACAGGCCTGCACCCGCGTTCAGCGTATCGGCAACGTGCGCCTCCACGGAGTCCCGATCATGCAAAACAGCGGCCATTCCGCCTTGTGCCCAAGACGTGGAGCCCGCGCCAAGCTGGGTTTTGGATACCACGGCGACGGACAGTGAACTGGGCAATTGCAGCGCCAAGCTGAGGCCCGCTGCGCCGCTGCCAACGATTAATACGTCATATCGGTTAATAGTAGACATTTTGTGAGGCCATCGGTGGCGCGGGCGTGGGGTATAGTGACGCGACTTAGTTTAATGTATCGGGAACTTTTTGCCTTGATCGCGATCATACAGGGCAATACGGGTTCGGGGAGGCAAAGTCCCGGGATTTGCGAGCGGAATAGGGCGCAGTTGTGACAGCCTCTGATACAGATCAGCAGCTGGTTCAGCGAGCACAGAGGGGTGATCTCCGGGCTTTTGACCTGCTGGTGCTCAAATATCAGGGACGAATCGGTGCTTTAGTCAGTCGCTACGTGAGTGACGCCGGTGAAGTGGAGGATATAACGCAGGAGGCCTTTATCAAGGCCTACCGGGCTCTGGATAAGTTTCGTGGCGACAGTGCGTTTTATACTTGGTTGTATCGAATCGCCAGTAACGCCGCTAAGAATCATCTGGTTGCGAAGGGCCGCCGGCCGGGGGCGGATACGACGATTGAGGATGCTGAGGCCTTTGAGCAGGCGGGGTTGATTTCTGAATCAACCACACCAGAGGCCGTGGTGATGAGCGAGGAGCTCGCTCAGGTGGTGACGGAGGCTATGGATGCGCTTCCGGAGGAATTACGGGCCGCACTGACGCTAAGAGAGTTGGAGGGGCTCAGTTATGACGATATCGCCGCGGTGCTGGAGTGTCCCGTGGGTACGGTACGGTCCAGGATTTTTCGGGCCCGGGAATCAATAGATGAACGGGTAAGAGAGCAGATGAGTGAGGAGTTGGGTTTCAGATGAAGACCAATGAACAGGATCTGGCTGCGCTTTCGGCCTTGATGGACGACGAGGCGCAAGAGCTTGAGTTAAGGCGGTTGCTGGGTTCAGTGTCTGAGGATCCGGCATTGCGGGCGCGGTGGCGGCGCCAACAGCTTGTGCGAGACCTGATACAGGGCCGGCGCGTAGACCGCCCCGGGTTAGATGTCACCGCTGGCGTCAAAAAAGCCATTGGCCGTCAGCCCGGAATTGCCCGCAGCCCCCTCTGGAGTATGGCAGTCGCTGCCTCAGTGACGATTGCGGTTGTGTTGGCAGGACAAACCCTGATGCCGGTGGATCAGGTGGTACCTCGGACGTTGGTGAGTGAGCTCGGTGGTAATGTGGTGCCCGTATCGGGCGCTCAACCCGTGCGAGCGAGTCTTGAGTCGGGCGCCATTCCCTTTGCTGGTGCGGCAGGAGGTCCAGAAGAACCTCAAGGCACTGGCGTCTCAGCACGCTACGAGCGTTTGGCCAGAGAGCGCTATCAGCTGCTTAACCCGCATCATGCGGCAGTAGCTAGCCAGAACCACCCGGTGCCCTACATCGCTCGCCTGAGGAGCGAGGACGCGGTAGACGGATCTTCCACCACGGAATGAGCTTGCGTTGGTTAACGTGGCTGCTGCTCGCTTTTGCGCAGTGCTTTTCAGCTTTCAGCTGGTCTCAGCCTGATGAGGCGGGTTGTTCAACCGCTAGTGAGGCGGACCGGATTTGGGTGGCATTACTGGGCGCCCACCATCATATTTCCTTTCAAGGCACGTTGCTTTACGAGCGAATAGGTGGCCGCCAATTCATCGATGTGGCGTGGTCTGCAGGCTCAGGGGAGGCGCGCTTGCGCCGACTGAATCGCGTTTCAGATCCCACTGAAGAATCTTGGTCACCGGCGGCGCTCACCGTTGGTCGATTCTGCGATTTGCGCCGATTTTACGTCCCGCGAATAGAGCAGGGCAGAGTAATCGCGGGTCGATCGACGCGGCGACTGGTGCTGCAGCCTGCGGATACCCTCCGGCTTGGATATATTGCGGAGGTTGACACGGAGACAGGCGTGCCGCTGGGGATGGTGACGATTGATCCGGAGGGCAAGGTCTTAGAACGCTATGAATTTGCCAGTATTGCGACAAACGGTGCTAATAGGGCCCTCGCAAATCCTGATAGGGCGATCAGCGAGGAAGCTTCAGGGTCCCTCTCACGGGGCCGGGACGTGCTGCCCGGTTATTATATGGTGAATGATCATGCAACGCCCGCTGCATTCGTGGTCAGCGATGGGCTCGCGACGGCGTCGGTGTTTCTGGAGCCCTTGCCGGCGGGCGCTGCGCCGGGTGAAGCAAGCGTTATTGAGGGGGCCACGCTCGCCTACACACGAGGCGTACCTGTGCCCGGTCAAAAAGGCGTGCTGATCAGCGTTTTGGGAGAAGTACCCATGGTCACTGCCAGACTGCTGGCGGACGCCATTCGACCCACGAATGAGGCCCGCTAGTGGGTTGGCTGATGGAGACCGGACGTGTCGTCGCCATTGAGTCCGATGCGGTTTGGATAGAGGCGGATCGTAGCGCGGCGTGTGGCCGTTGTGCTGCGCGAGCGGGCTGCGGGCAAGGTGCTTTGGCGGGCTTGTTGCAGCAGGGTAAGGGGCGCGTCAGGGCGCTGTCTGGTGATGATTTAAGCGCAGCACAATGCGATGTAGGGGATCAGGTTTGGATCCGGGTGCCCGAGTCCGCGTTATTGACGGGTACCCTGCTAATCTATGGATTCCCTCTTGGCTTGGGCATATTGGTATCTATTATCTTGTCGGCGCAAGGGGACTTGTGGGCGGCGGCTGGATTTTGCCTCGGTACGCTTTCAGGTTTTGCTATCCTTCACCGTGCGGTCGCTTGGTTGGGTGGTGCAGTGCCCGGATTTGCGGAGCCTCAGCTGGCGGGGAGGGCGAATGGTGCCACCGCTCAGTTGGATGACATCGTCGCCAGGCACTGACGCATTCTGTGTTTAACGTGTGGAGTTCGGCCATGATGGTGCGTGCGCTTTTTTGTTTTGTCAGCATCGTTTTTATCGCGAGAATCTCGGCGGCTTCCCTGCCCGACTTTACCGATATTGTGGAGTCCTCTTCGCCAGCGGTTGTGAAAATTCTCGTGGAGTACGAGTCAGAAAACCTGCGATATCAGGAGCAGATGGAGGAACTGCCGGAATACCTGCGGCGTTTTTTTGATTTTCGAGGAGGGCCGCCGGTGCCGAGAGACAGGGCGGGTATGGGGTCCGGATTCATTGTTTCCGAAGACGGTTATGTGGTGACAAATAATCACGTCGTGGAAAATGCACGCCAGATTTTGGTTCGTTTGCCCGACAGGCAGGAATACGACGCGACGCTAGTGGGTACGGACCCCAGATCAGATTTAGCGGTGTTAAAAATGGAAGCTCGGGGCCTGCCGGTGGTGCCTCTAGCCGATGACGAAGACGTCAAAGTAGGTCAATGGGTTTTGGCCATTGGCTCGCCCTTCAGTCTCGATTTCTCTGTTACCGCCGGCATCGTCAGCGCTGTGGGTCGCAGTTTGCCAACAGAAACGGGCGATAATTACGTACCCTTCATTCAGACTGATGTAGCGATTAACCCCGGGAATTCTGGTGGGCCGTTGTTCAATCTGGACGGTGAAGTGATTGGCGTGAACTCACAGATTTTTACTCGATCAGGGGGCTCTATTGGTCTTTCATTCGCCATCCCGGCCTCGGTCGTCAATAACGTGGTTGCGCAGATCAAGGAAAACGGTGTCGTCGAGCGCGGTTGGTTGGGCGTGAGTATTCAGGATGTTGACAGAAACCTAGCAGATTCCTTTGGTTTAGACAGGCCTCGCGGCGCCTTGATTGCGCAGGTGGGTGGTGATTCTCCCGCTGAGCGAGCGGGCCTCCTGTCAGGCGACATTATCATTCAATTCGACGGTGAGGAAATTGAAACGTCAGCAGATTTGCCCCATGTGGTCGGTCTGATTGCGCCCGGCACAGTTTGTCAGGTGGTCATAGTCCGAGAAGGCTCGGAATCGGTTATAGAGGTCGAGGTCGGGGGGCTTGCTGCGGATCAAGTCGCCAGGGTAGGCCCGAGTGCAGTCTCCGACGGGACGCTGACCCTTCTGGGGATGCGGGCAGCGCCAGCAGAGCCTGATCAGTTGTCGGAACTCGGCCTTGCCGGAGGCGTGCAGGTAGTCGCGATTGAGCCAGATTCTCCTGCGGCGGACGCGGGCGTAAGAGAGGGAGATATTCTCACTCGCATTGGCAACAGACCCATCGGGCGTATACGCGACCTCGAGGGGATTGGAGACGAGTTGGTGCCCGGTGCCTCGGTTCCCGCGCGGTTGATTCGTGGTGGCAGTCCGCTTTTCATCGGTATACGAGTGCCCGCTGCGAACGACTGATCGCTTACCCGCGCAACAGACTGTATTTTGGCTGCCCCGTCCAGTGGAATAGTGCAGTAAGACTGCCCCCGTGACATGCTAAAATGCGGTGCAACCCGCGGGTAGCGATTCAGCTTTCCGACATATCATTTTGAGGTACGCAAGCGTTGACTGAACTCAGTCACATACGAAACTTTTCGATTATTGCTCACATCGACCACGGTAAATCGACTCTCGCGGATCGCTTCATTCAACATTGTGGCGGTCTCTCTGAGCGTGAGATGGCATCCCAGGTTCTGGATTCGATGGATCTAGAGCGAGAGAGAGGGATTACTATCAAGGCGCAGAGCGTCACGCTTCACTACCAGGCTGAAAATGGAGAGACCTATCAGCTGAATTTTATCGATACGCCCGGGCACGTTGATTTCTCCTATGAAGTCTCGCGCTCGCTCAGCGCCTGCGAGGGTGCTCTTTTGGTAGTTGATGCCGGACAAGGGGTAGAGGCGCAGTCTGTTGCCAATTGCTACACCGCGATTGAGCAAGGCTTGGAAGTGCTGCCGGTTCTTAACAAGATGGATCTGCCCCAAGCCGACCCGGAGCGTGTTCAGCAGGAGATCGAAGAAATAATTGGCATCGACGCCATAGAAGCGGTGGCGACGAGCGCAAAGACTGGCATGGGGATCGAAGCGCTGTTGGAGCAGCTCATACAGAAGATCCCAGCGCCCGGGGGAGACCGGGAAGCACCGCTGCAGGCCTTGATCATTGATTCTTGGTTCGATAACTATCTGGGTGTTGTATCGCTTGTGCGCGTGGTGCAGGGGCAACTCAGCAAGCGTGACAAATTCCTAGTGTCCTCAACGGGCAAACAGCATCAGGCAGACATGGTGGGAGTCTTCACGCCTCGCAGAACTGAGACCGGCGTGCTCAGGGCCGGCGAGGTCGGGTTTGTGGTGGCGGGCATCAAAGATATTAAGGGCGCGCCCGTGGGTGACACGCTCATTGCCGCATCGCACCAGGATACGCCGGCGCTCCCGGGTTTTCAGAGGGCTAAACCGCAGGTTTACGCGGGCATTTTCACGGTCAATTCAGACGACTATGAAGATTTTCGCGATGCTTTGGGGAAGCTGACCCTGAACGATGCTTCGCTGTTCTACGAGCCGGAAACTTCTGATGCGCTTGGTTTTGGATTCCGCTGCGGTTTTCTGGGCATGCTGCATATGGAAATCATTCAGGAGCGATTAGAAAGGGAGTATGACTTAGACCTGATTACGACAGCCCCCACGGTAATTTACGAGATCGTTAAAAAAAGTAGTGAGGTGGTCTATGTGGATAACCCCTCGAAGTTACCCGACGTGGGTGATATTGAGGTGATGCGGGAGCCTATTGCCCGCTGCACCATCCTGACGCCGCAAGAGTACCTGGGCGCCGCTATCACGCTGTGTGTTGAAAAAAGAGGGGCACAGGTGGACCTACAATTTCTCGGTCAACAGGTGCAGGTAATCTACGATATCCCAATGGCTGAGGTGGTACTCGACTTCTTCGACCGGTTGAAGTCAGTGAGTCGTGGCTACGCGTCTTTAGATTACAGTTTTCAGCGCTTCGAGGGTGCACCGCTCTCGCGCCTCGATGTGCTGATCAATGGCGACAGGGTGGACGCGCTTGCCATTATTGTTCATCGTGATCATGTTCAGTCCCGCGGCAGGGTATTGACTGAAAAAATGAAGGAGTTGATTCCGAGGCAAATGTTTGATGTTGCGATTCAGGCGGCGGTTGGCGGGAAGATTGTCGCGCGCCAGACGGTCAAGGCCCTGCGCAAAAATGTTACTGCCAAATGCTATGGTGGTGATGTGACGCGAAAGAAAAAGCTACTTGAGAAGCAAAAAGCGGGTAAGAAACGCATGAAGCAAGTCGGTAACGTCGAGATTCCACAGTCTGCGTTTCTCGCGGTATTGCAGGTTGACGGTTGAGACATGCGTGGGAGCGGTGGGATGCAGGTCGTAGGTAAGCGTGCACAAAATGCGGGTTGTTAATGACTATTGATTTTCCACTGATTCTTGTGATCGTCGTTTTTGGCAGCGGTGTCATTTGGTTGTTAGACAGTCTTTTGCTGGCCGGCGGTCGGCGGGTGCGCCGTGAGCAGCTCGCTGAGGCTTTTCCTGGCTGTGATCAGGAGGGCTCAGAAGCCGCTGCCGCCTTCGCCGAAGCTTGTGATCGAGAAGCGGGTGAGCCCGTGGTAGTTGAGTATTCGCGCTCGTTTTTCCCTGTCTTGGCTGTTGTGCTGGTTCTCCGTTCCTTCCTTTACGAACCCTTTCAAATTCCCTCTTCCTCTATGGTGCCGACATTAGAGGTGGGGGACTATATTTTGGTCAATAAATACGCGTACGGATTGAGATTGCCCGTTACGCGAACCAAGGTGTTGAACGTGGGTGAGCCAGAGCGGGGGGATGTCATGGTGTTTTTTCCGCCGCATCAGAACAACACGTACTACATCAAACGTGTCATCGGTAAACCCGGCGACAGGATTGCGTATCGAAATAAGCAGCTGTTTGTGAACGGGGAGCGTGTGCCTCAGCAATGGCTTGCAGAGCTGCCGTCGGGGCGGTTCACGGTCAAAATGGGTAGGGAGGAACTGCCCGGCACCGATGGCTACCTGATGCAAACGGACGACCGGCGAGGATCGCGTAACTTTTCTGTGGTGGTAAAGCCCAACCATTACTTCATGATGGGTGATAATCGGGACAATAGCAGCGACAGCCGTGTCTGGGGACAGGTCCCGGAGCGCGATATTGTGGGCAAAGCCGTATCCATTTGGATGCATTGGGAGAGCTGGCTTAGCGTGCCTTCGTTTGCTCGAGCAGGCGCGATCGATTAGCGGGGCACAGGGGATTGTGTGGTGAGGAGGCATATAATTTCCAGAAGAATGAGATCTGCTTGCCAGGGCTTTAGCGTTTGGTCTCTGTCGCTCTATTTATTTCTGATGGGCGCGGGCCTTGTGCTGGTGCTTCGAATACTTCCGGGTTACTTCGAATACATGGCGGTAAAGGATTTGATAATCCGGGCGGCGGCAGAGCACGATGCCCGCTCCGAGACTATCCCCGACCTGCGGTCACGACTCTCCAAATTATTGACCACTAATCAGATTTACGACACGACGATCGATGATATCCGCATCTATCGAGAGCGGGGCGTTATTGTGATTGACGCGAATTACGAAAAACGATTTGCGCTGATCTGGATTCTGGACGGCGTAATGAAGTTTGACGACTTGGTCGTTGAGACCGCTCCCGCGGAACGCACTTGAAAGCGCCCTCTGGAGCCGCGCTCGCCGCATTGCAGCGTCGCCTTGGATACCATTTTGCCGACCTGACCCTTCTCCAGAAAGCGCTGACTCACCGCAGTGCGACTAGTGATCACAACGAGAGATTGGAATTTTTGGGGGACGCTATCATCGGCCTTACAGTGGCGAGCGTTTTTTTCGAGCGGTTCCCTGAAGCCAACGAGGGGGCGCTTAGCCGATTGCGGGCGAGCGTTGTCAGTGGGGTTTCGTTGGCTCAGATCGCGAGGTCATTGAATCTTTCTGAATGCCTTATTCTTGGTGAAAGTGAGCGTAAGAGCGGCGGCCGTAACCGAGACTCTATTTTGGCAGATACGCTGGAGGCTCTTGCAGGGGCCATTATGATCGACGCCTCCCTCGCAGAGGCTCGCGCTGCAGTCGCGGGGTGGCTTATGCCGGCAATTGAGGCGTCCACGTTAGATATTGTTGTGGACGCCAAGACCCGTCTTCAGGAATGGTTGCAGGCACGGGGGGAGTCGCTTCCTGAGTACGCGGTGAAATCCGTCTCTGGAGAAGATCACGACTTGCGCTTTCAGGTCGAATGTAAGCTTCCAGAGCGGGGTGTGGTGACTGAAGCCAGCGGTTCCGCACGACGTAAGGCGGAACAATCGGCAGCTGAACTGATGTTGGCTGAGTTAACAGACTCTCATGCCTGAGAAGTGCGCCTTGGTGGCAATTATTGGGCGGCCCAACGTCGGCAAATCGACTTTAATGAACCATTTGCTCGGTCAAAAGCTGAGTATCACATCGCGCAAGCCCCAGACCACGCGTCAGCAGATTCTTGGCGTCAGGACCGAAGGTTCTGTTCAGCTGGTCTTTATTGATACGCCGGGACTGCACAGCGGCCAGCCAAAGGCGATGAATCGGCTCATGAACAAGGCCGCTCTGTCGGCGCTGAGGGACGTGGACGTCACTTTGCTGCTTTGTGATCGCATGCGATGGACGGAGGAGGATGAGCTCGCGTTGGTTGCGGCGAGCAAGCAGGGCGCCTCAGTTGCGCTTGTGATCAACAAGGTGGATTTGTTGACCGATCGCGAAGCGCTACTGCCTTTCGCGGCGTCGCTCTCTGATCAATGTGCTTTCGATGCGGTACTGCCGATTTCTGCGCTACGTCAGCAAGGCCTATCCGAGTTAATCCGCTATGTTGAGGGCAAGGCCCCCACATCCCCCCACTTGTTTCCGGAAGATCACATTACCGATAAAAGCCAACGTTTTTTTGCGGGTGAGTTGGTGCGCGAAAAAATAATACGGCAGTTGGGAGATGAGCTGCCCTATTCAACAGCGGTTGAAGTCGAGAGCTTCTCTGAAAATAGTAAAGGTGTTCTCCATATCGGAGTGCTGGTACTGGTTGAGCGGGCGGGGCAAAAGAAAATTCTGATCGGTGAGTCGGGGGGCAGAATCAAAACTATCGGCACAGCCGCGCGAAAAGATATGGAGCGCATGTTCGGTCAGAAGGTGATGCTGAAGCTCTGGGTGAAGGTCAAAGCCGGTTGGTCTGACGATGTACGCGCCTTGAAAACGCTGGGCTTGGATCCTCAGGGCGATAGGTGAATGTAATGCAGCCATCCTGGGTGCTTGGGCGCAGAAACTATGGTGACAACGGGCTTTTAGTCGAGCTCTTTACGGCGGAGGCTGGTCGCTGTGGGGTGATAGCGCGAGGCGTGTTTCGTCGCAAGACCGGTGGGAGTCTTGCCTCCCTATTGCAACCCTTTCAGCCCCTCCTGATTCGACTCGCTGGGCGAGGAGACCTCAAAACCTTGGCTGCCGCGGAATCGCCCACTTCCGCTCGCGTTTTGCGAGAGGATAACTTGCTCAGTGGCCTTTACCTGAACGAGTTATTGATCCGCTTGCTACCGCGTTTCGACCCTCATCCCGCATTGTTTGTCGGATACGGTGAGGCCATTGAAGCGCTGCAAAGCGATTCTGGCGAAATCGCATTGCGACGCTTTGAATTGATCCTATTAACGGAGTTGGGCTACCGTATTGATTGGTGGAGCGATACCAATCAAGACCCCATCGCCGAAAGCGGCCAATACTTCTTCGATCCAGCGCAGGGTTTTTCGCCGGCATTGCCCTCCAGTGCCGCAGAGCTAACGCAAAAACGGATTTCCGGTGCCGTCCTGTTGGCCGTGGGAAATTACCTTAAGGGTGGCGCTTTGCCACAGCGGCAAGCTTTACTGATGATGAAGGAGGTGACCCGCGTGGCCATCTCACAGCTCACCCAGGGCAGAACGCTGAATAGTCGCGATATTTTTAGGTCGTTAAAGCGCGGGCCTGCGCCCCGCGATGACTGATTAGGCGCGCCTCGTCGATGAGCACAGGGAGACAGAGCACTGAATGGTCATGAAGAGTGAATATGCCTCAGTCGAGGATTTGGTGGGAGGCACGCCCCTCGTTCGTCTTAAAAGACTGCCTGGCGAAACGTCAAACATCGTTTTAGGGAAGCTGGAAGGGAACAACCCAGCGGGTTCTGTCAAGGACCGCGCCGCCCTGAGCATGATTGCCGAGGCCGAGTCAGAGGGCAGGATTGCACCCGGAGACACCCTGATCGAGGCCACGAGCGGTAATACGGGGATTGCCCTGGCCATGGTCGCCGCGGTGAAGGGGTATCGTCTGCGACTCATTATGCCCGCGAATCAGAGCGAGGAGCGTAAAGGTGCGATGAAGGCCTATGGCGCTGAGCTCATCGATGTCTCAGCGGCAGAGGGCATGGAAGGTGCGCGTGATCTGGCGCTCGCCATGGAGGCCAAAGGCGAGGGTGTGGTCCTGAACCAATTCGCCAATCCGGATAATCCAGCAGGGCATTTTGGCTCCACCGGGCCTGAAATATGGGAACAGACCCGCGGCAAGATCACGCATTTTGTGTCCTCAATGGGAACTACGGGGACGATCATGGGTGTCTCTCGGTACCTTAAAGAGAAGAACCCCGAGATTCAGATTATCGGATTGCAACCGGTAGAGGGGTCGCAAATCCCAGGGATAAGACGATGGCCTGAAGCCTATCTGCCGAAGATATTTGATTCACGTCGAGTGGATCGTGTCATGGATATCAGTCAGGACGAGTCGGAGCAAATGATGCGACGCTTGGCGCAAGAGGAGGGGATATTTGCCGGCGTCTCCTCAGGCGGCGCGATAGCGGCGGCATTACGTCTCAGCATGGAGGTCGAGCGGGCTACTATCGTCGCCATTATCTGCGATCGAGGTGATCGCTATCTCTCTACGGGTGTCTTTGATTGAAGACGCACAGCGCACTTAAGTGAGTGGCATGGCGCAAATAAGGTGAGCAACTTTGACTGACAGAAAAGCGATGACAACCAGCACGTTGGAATCACTATTGGAGATTATGTCTCGGTTGCGAGATCCCGAGCACGGTTGTCCGTGGGACCTACAGCAGGATTTTCATACGATCGTGCCCTACACGATCGAGGAAACCTATGAATTGGTGGATGCCATCGACGCCAAAGATTTCGAACAGATTCGTGAGGAGTTAGGTGACGTACTGTTTCAGGTTGTGTTCTACGCGCAACTCGCGTCCGAACAAGAGCTGTTCAGCTTTCAGGATGTCGTTTCTGGCATTGCGACTAAGCTGGTCAGAAGGCACCCCCATGTTTTTGCCGACCCGGACTCAAGTCCGATAGGTCATAGCCCCACCCCAGCGCAGGTGAAAGATAACTGGGAGCGTGCCAAACAAGCAGAGCGCGAGCTGAAAATGCGCACCGCGATTCTGGATGACGTGCCGCGTGCATTGCCCGCGCTTTCCCGCGCTCAAAAGTTACAGAAGCGAGCCTCGAGAGTGGGTTTTGACTGGCCTGATACTGACGGCATTTGGGGGAAGATCGATGAAGAAATGACCGAGCTTCGCGAGGCAATTGCTTCTGATTCTGAAAAGGAGATCGAGGCAGAAATGGGCGACGTATTAATCGCTGTTGTTAATCTTGCTCGCCACTTGGGCGTTGATGCAGAAACCGCGGTGCGAGGCGCAAACGCGCGTTTTGAGCGGCGGTTTAGATTGATGGAGCAAGCGGCGCGAGATGACGGTACCGCGCTACAGAACGAGACGATGGAGGAGTTGGAGCGGCGCTGGCAGATCGCCAAAGCCCGTTTGGCCGCTGAGTGACCTTGCTACTTAGTGCCCTCGTGTGTAGCGTATCGGCGTCATCTGCTGATTAAACTTGTTAATAAAAAAGAGATTTCCCAATATGCGAATTATCCTTCTTGGTCCCCCCGGCGCGGGCAAGGGCACTCAAGCGCAGTTCATTTGTCAGCAGTTCGCAATCCCTCAGATCTCCACGGGCGATATGCTGAGGGCTGCGGTAGCCGCTGGGTCTGAGCTGGGTCGGCAGGCGAAAACCATCATGGATGCGGGAGGCTTGGTGTCAGACGACATCATTATCGCGCTGGTGAAGGAAAGACTGACTGACCCTGATTGTGCGAAAGGGTGTCTTTTTGACGGATTCCCTCGAACTATTGTGCAAGCCCAGGCGATGATCGATGAGCGAATCGCCATAGACTATATTTTGGAAATAGCCGTGCCGGACGAGGAGATTATCAAGCGCCTCAGCGGTCGTCGCGTCCATCCGGGGTCAGGCCGCGTGTACCACGTTGACTACAACCCGCCGCAGCGATCTGGCATGGACGATGAAACAGGTGAGCCACTGCTGCAGCGGGACGACGATAAAGAGGAGACAGTGAGAAATCGTCTCGGGGTTTATCACGAGCAGACTCGGCCGCTTGTTGATTTTTATCGTAACGCTGATGCGGCAATCTACCGCCGTGTAGATGGCGTGGGTGCAGTTGATGAGATTGCTCAGTCTATTTTGAGTGTTTTAGGCGAGTAGGTAATTATCACCAGTAAGCTTGTCAATAAATATAAAGCTTGATAGCGTTCAACTCGAGGCTGGGCACATTAGGAGGGACTTATGGCCGCTGCGAAGAAAGCAACAAAGAAAAAACCTGCTGCGAAGA
>Ga0181573_10000548_pt1 | contig 39041 bp, 26 predicted proteins | sample 101ome_25_FD_148643 | JGI IMG/M metagenome (GOLD analysis project Ga0181573, IMG submission 148643) | Coastal salt marsh microbial communities from the Groves Creek Marsh, Skidaway Island, Georgia - 101409BT metaG (spades assembly) | ecosystem: Environmental > Aquatic > Marine > Intertidal zone...
GGGGGCGGGGGGCGATTCGAGGTACGTTCGTGCGTTTCGTGTCGGTTTGGTCAACAGGGGGTGTCATCGGGTTTCGGTTCTCGCCTCGTCGGGTTCGCCCTCGTGTGCGTGATATCGAGTGTCCGCCGGCTTGCTCGCTCACTGTACGCACGGTCGCAGGCGATGACGCTGACGATGTACGCAGAGCAGGGCCCGTCGTCGTCGTCACCGGCGCTGTACTCGCTCGACCTGGACGTCTCGTCGTACGAGCGGTTGCGTCGTCAAGAGTCGCTGTTGGTGGACTTTACCGAGTTTCTCAACAACATGGTCTGGCTCCTGGAACAGGCGTGTGGCGGGGGAGGGGCGAGTGGTGCGGGTGGTGCGGGTGGTGCCGGGGCGCATCTGCACGGCGCGCTCAACGGGAACACCACCCAGCCCATCAACGCGATGGGTCCGGCGAGTTCCACCCTGCATACAATTCCGCGTGCCGTTTCGCACCCGGCGCACCCCTCGCACTCCTCGCACACCGCGCGTTCCTTCCGCGCTGTGCTCTGCTGTTTGGCCGGCGGCGCGACCTCTGCGACCTCCTCCGCGACCTCCTCTGCGACCCCCCTCCACCTCCAAATCAAAGAGCACACGGCCTTCCGCGAGCTCGCCCACCTGACGCTGCCCATTCAGACGAACACCGATAAGGGCATGGCCAGGTTCCTCGCCCTTCGCCTGAAGGAGCTCACCGACGACAACCAGCGGTGCCGCGCCACCATCGCCTCGCTCGAGCAGGACGGCAGGGCGCTCGAGCAGCAGCTCTCGGCCCTCCACGACCAGGTGTCAGCCGACACCAGCCTTCACTCGAACGAAGCGTCCAACTGGAAGATGCAGTGCGACATGATGCACGCGCAGGTCGTCAACGCCAACGAACAGAACGACTTCCTCAGGGAAAAGGTCAGGGCAGCGGAGGCCGCTGCCGCCAGCGACAACCTGCGGCTGACGACGGCCGAGACGGCCTGCAAAACGATGCGAGACGAGATACAGCGTCTCAAGAAGGAGACGGAGTCGAGCGCGCGGACCAGCGCCGCCCTGCAGGACGCCAAGCTCCACAACGAGCGGGAGCTCTCGCGGCTGCGTGACCTGTGCGAGGGCTACAAGTCGGCCAGCGACACGGCAGACGCCCGTGTGGAGGACTGGAAACGGATGGCAAAGAGCCACGAGGAGCAGGCGGCCAAGGTCGGACGAGAGGCGCAGCAGCTCGAGCGGAAGCTCGCCCAGACGACCCAGGAGCTCGAGCAGGCGCGCAAGCGGCTGCACGAGACGGAGCACCGGGCCGCCCAGCGCGACGCACTGATGCAGACGCAGGAGGAGGCGTTGCAGTCCGCGCAGAGCCGGGTGACGGACCTGCAGCAGCAGCAGCGGGCGCTCGAGGCCCAGGTGGAGGAGGCCCGGAAGCAGGCGGAGGAGGCGACGCAGCGCGAGTCTGAGGCGGCCAAGAAGAGCGAGAACAGCGAGAAGATGATCGTCTGGCTGAACAAACAGCTGACCAACATCCAGCTCAAGGGCGGAAGGGGAGGCGGGGTCGGGAGCGGAAGCGGCAAGGACGGGCCGGACGGGATGAGGACGCCGTCCCCGCTCGGTCGTCTGGCGAGGTAGTTTGATTTCTCAGTAACGCATCGTCGTCGTCGTCGTTGTTGTCATCATCATCAGGCTGGGCCCGGGTTTGTCTCCACGTCTCGCTGTATGTGCAATGATTCGATTAGGTGCGACGACGAGACATTTCTCTTTCCTGCCACCTCCTTCCTCGGACCGATGGTTGACAATAAGAACGAGCCCCTTATAGAATCAGGACCCTCGCCGCCGGCGGAGGAACCCACGCCGGAGGAGCCCGAGGACCGCTCTGCGCTCATCGAGGCCAAGAAGCGGCGCATCGAAGAGCTCGAAAAGTCTCTGGGGAAGGCCCCATGCGAGCGATCGTCGTCTCCCCGCCGGGACAGAGACGGGGATAGAGACAGGGATAGAGACAGGTATAGAGACAGGGATAGAGACAGAGATAGAGACAGAGACCGGCGCGACCGCGACTATGACCGCGACCGCGACTATGACCGCGACCGCGACTATGACCGCGACCGCGACTATGACCGCGACCGTCGCTACCACTCGCGGCGAGACAGGGACTACGACCGGTATGATCGTCGGAATAACAACCGCAACCGCAATAACCGCCGCACGTACAACCAACGCAGTGACCGCGAGAAGATGATGCAGGTCGACGACCCGTTTGCGCACCTGCGCCAGGCGAACGCCAACCCCAAGGTCGACCCCGTGAACTTTGCCAAACAGGTGGCCCAGCAGCAGCGCAACGCGCGCCAGCTGGTGCTCCAGCAGCAGGCGGTGTCGGCCGTCCAGGCGGCAAAGAAGACGCAGCGGGAGCTCTACATCGGGAACATTACGCCGGGCACGGTGACCGAGTCGATGCTCCGCGATCTGTTTCGCAACACGCTCGTCGCAACCTACCCCGAGGAGACGCAGGGCGGTGCCATCGATCCCGTGACGCGCGTGTCGTGTGGCGAGGGCCACAAGTACGCGTTTGTCGAGCTGCTCCTTCCGGAGATGGCCACGGCGTGCATCGAGCTCTCGGGCAAGGTCCAGCTCGGCGGGTCGGTGCTGTCGCTCGGCCGGCCGGTGGGCTATCGCGCCCCCGAGGAGGCAGCCGCCGCCGCCCACGCGGCCTCAAACGCCCTGGCAAAATTCCAGGCCGAGGTCGCAATCAAGGAGCTCGAGGACAAGGAGGTGACTCTGGAGGAGCTCGAGGCGCGCGTGACGCCCTACCTGTGCATCGACGGCGTCGTGGACAAGGAGGCGCTGCGCGGGCTGAAGGACGACGCGGACGGGGAAGACCAAGGCGTTGATGATCCCAGGAAGGCGTTCATCAAGGAGGTGACGGACGACGTCCAGGAGGAGCTCGAGCGACACGGCACGGTGCTGTGGCTGAGCCTGGTCGGCGACGAGGCCAGCGACGCGTACTTTGGCAAGATGCTCGTGCACTTTTTGAACGACACGGATGCCGAGAAGGCGAGGGCGGCGATCGACGGCAGATTGTTCGACGGGAGGAATCTGGTGGTGGCGAGGCTGTCGGCAAAGACGTATGCCGAGGCGAGTGGCCTGGTCTGACGCCGCGCGGCGTGGGCAAACTCTTCAAGATTCATGAATGTAAACGTGATAGGTTCAGGCCTTGCACCGCTTATGCAGCCCCCAGCACGTCAGCACCAAGGCCACGATGATGTTCACCCCGCAGAACATCAGCATGCCCTCCATCACGGCGTCCTCGCCGTGCGGCGCCCGCCCCATGGACCGAACCATCGGCGCCTTTGTCCCGCTGATCGCCCCCTTCAAATGCGCCAAACCGTTGAACCAGGTACCCATCTGCATCGTCAGCGCCCACACCTTCATCTGGTCATCCGACAACGACTTTCCAATCTCCGGGCCGACGAACGAGAGGAGCACCGCCAGAAACCCGTTCATCATGAACGCAACGTGCGTCTTCACCATCATCGCGTACCACCCAACCGCCGTCGGCGGCACCAATCCCAAGAGGCACGATACCAGGCACTGCAGCACACCGCCCAGCAGGTTGGCCGCCAGAAACTTGCCTGTCGTGTGCGTGCGTGTGCGTGCGTGAGTGAGAATCGTGCCTCGAGCAACCACGAATATTCGGTTCCGTTCGACGACGCGCTCGCGACCGCCGTGCGCTCGCACCCTAGCTCAACGACGTACCGCTACTCGACTTTGCATAGATGGGACAGACGGGCGGCGTCAAAACACCGCCCAGAGACAGAGCCGAGGCCTTCGATTTCGAGACATTCCTCGACGTCTTCTTCGGAGACGCAGACGCGCTCCTGGAGCGAGCGCGAGAGGCAGCCATTGTGACTATATATGAGGTCGAAGACGACGCCGGTCGAAGATGACGGAAAGATGTGAAAAGGCTGTCTCCTCTCTCGAAGCGACAGATCAGACCCCCCACGGTGGCTGACTTGTCAACGCACTTTTGGCAGCCTCGTTTCACACGCATTCTCGGAAACTTCAGTCTATTCCCACGTACACCTCCATACCGTATACCGTGTACCTCCACCGGTCGGGCTCCATAACGCGTCGGCGCCCACCAGGCAGGCAGGCATTTTCATTTCCAACCGCGTAACGCCGATTACGACACGTCCGAGCCCCGTTGCCCCGCTTCGCTCCGTCCATACGCGGCGAATCGACTGACACCGACTGACTGAGACCGCACGTCAGCCTCTCGTCGGCCCGTCGGCCCGAATTCTTCCGAACCCAAGGATGCCTTCGACGAAAAGAACCAAGCACGAGCCCGACGCCATCGACTGGGACTCGCTCCTCCAGTCCACGGCAGCAGAGGCCTTGGAGGCGTTGGAAGCAGTCACAGACCGGGACTGCACCCGGCTGTCCCTCGGCGACCTGGCGCAGGGCGTCACGGTCCTCCGCACGAACAGCATGGACAAGGGCGTGGAAAAGGTCAACGGGCTTTCCGGGTCGGGAGGGTCGTTAATGCGATGGGACTCTGTGACGAATATTCCGGACCAGTTTCGGGACGTCAACCTGGAGGACGTGCTCAAGGCGTTTGATGCCGAGGGGGGGAGCCTTGAGGGGGGGGACAACAAGCGGACGACGACGCGGACGACGACGAGGACGAGGACGAGGACGACTACGAACGTGATGACTACAGCGAACAAGAATACAGCGAAGGATGCGGCCACCCTCACCACCACCACCACCAACCCACAGGCTTGCGTGGCCGAGCTGGTGGATTCGTGGGTTCGGGATCACGCGAGTGTCCTGCCGCCGGGCAGTCAGGGGCCGCCGGTGGTCGTCTCCGGGGTGCCGTTGGGACCTGGGGTGCCCAAGGCGCACTTTCCAGAGCTTGTTCAGTACGAGGCGTCGATGCGGGGGAGGAAGCAGCGGAAGGGGGGGCGGCAGCCGAAGAATGAGGACGAGAAGAGTGTGAGTAACAGGAAGTCGGCGGCGAAGAGTCGGAAGAAGCGCGTGGAGTATACGAAAGAGCTGGAGGAGCGGGCCAAGCTGCTGAAGGATACGAATCGGCAGTTGCGGAAGAAGATTGTGGACGTGGGCAAGGCGATCGAGGCGGAGAAGGGGAGTCTGGAGGGGAAGCGGTTGCGCAAGACCAGGACGCTGCCGACGAATTTCAAGGTGTAGTCGTGTGTCGTAGGAGGGGAAGGGGTGGGGGTGGGGGTTCAAGTTGTTTCCGTAACCGTAACGCGCGTCACCTTGGCGCAAAACGAAAGGAAACTCATGATGACTGTCTCAGCACCCCGCTCGTCGTCTGTGCACGACGTGGGCTACGAGGAGGACGACTACGAAGACTACTATGACCCTCTGTACTACATGAAGGGCGACCACGGCAGCTGCGCGGACAACGACCGCGTCGGAAATTCAAATTTCTCCCAGGTCCGATCCACGCCTGCTGCCCTCGCGCCTCCGCGTTCCTCTCCGTGTATGGAGGAGGTGGTTCGTCGACGGACGCCTGTGTGGATTAGCAGGCTGCTGAAGACGAACCTGCCGGAGGCGGTCGAGCTGGAGGACCTCTTTGGCAATATGCTCGTGTTAGGGAGGGTCGCAGACGTGGTTCACGGGGTGCTGGACGCGTGCGTCGAGGGCGAGGGCGAGGGCGAGGGTGGTGCTCGTGAAGGTGGTTGGGACGGGAGCGGGAGCGGGAACGGGAACGGGAACGTGTCGACGCCGATGCCTCGTGGTCGTCGGGGCATCACGGCAGACGTCTCTCCGCCACCGGGTGGTCATCGGGCGGTGAGTATTGAATTCTGAAGGGTATCGAATACTTCTGACGCGCTCACGCACTCACGCACGCACGCACTCACGCTCTCACGCTCTTCCTCCGCCACGATATAATATGTAGTATGCTTCTCCGTCGTATTCTCCCTCCCTGCCGCTGCGTCCGCAGCATATTTCGTTGGGGGAGCGGCCGTATCGGGTGATGGCGCAGGATTACGATCGGTTCTGTGCGTTGTGGGCGAGGCTGGAGATCAGGGAGGATTCGCGGTTTTCGTTTCATGATGTGGAGCAGCGGGGGGCGGGCGAGCGGATCGGGCTTTGTATTTGGGACTTGAGCAACGCGCTGCACGATAAGAGTGTGACGGGGGAGCTGCCGGCGTGGGTGGGGAAGGTGATTCCGAAGTTTGAAGATCCGGCGGTGCAGCGTGGGAGTCCCGAAAAGGGTCCGGTTGTGCTGTTCGGGAGGGGAGGGGATTGTGTGACAATGTCGCCGTCGCCATCGCCGTCGAAGAACGAGATGGACGCTTCGACGAGGGTGTTGACGTCGATTTTGACGCCGGGGCGGGGGAAGCCGAATCATTCAAAGCTGTTGAATGCGGTGATGATGAGCGACTTTTGTGACGAGGGTAAGATGGGCGGAGAGGAGGACGGGAAGACTCCGGGGTCGCCGTTGCCGAAGATTGTGGACCGGCACGACGGGAAGGGGAAGGGTGCGGACGCGGGTATGAATAAGGGAAAGAATCGGACTCGGAACGAGAACCAGAATGAGGACCAGAGAAGGAACGAAACCAGAAAGCGCGATGATATGACGGTGCACGCGTCCAAATCCCAGGTCAGTCGGGACGACAGGAAGGGGGGTGGCCGCGGGGGCGGGAACCTGTTCGGCGTGCTGGCGGGGCTGGCGGGACTGTTGCGGCCGCTGGCGTTGGCGGCGGCCGGGGCGGTGTCTGTGGTCGTGGTCCAGGGGGTGGTCGCGGGGCACAACTCGGGGTGGCAACGGCGGCGTGGGATGGCCGGGCGATGGTAGGTACAGGACTTGTTGATGATATTGTTGCTGATGAGAAAGTGCGTTTTAAATCTTGTCAAATTTGTTCAAATCTCGACTCTCCTTCCTAGAACACGAAGATCATCGTCAGGATGTACGAGATGGTCATGGCCAACAGGAGGATGACGACGAGCACGACCGGGCCGCGCTGGTCGTCGTAGCGGACCGTCTCGCGGCGCAGGATCTGGAGGGTGCGCTTCTTGTACATGTAGAGCGCGTAGCCCATGAAGGACAAGGCGACGGGGGCGATGATGGCGCCGGACATCTTTCCTGCGAGGCACTTGCCGTCGTCGGTGTCGCAGGTCGAAGACATGCCCGAGCCGAGGCCGGGAATGGCGCTGCCGCTGAGCAGCGACAGGGCCAGAAACATGACCAAGACAGAGACGTTGATCCACTGCAAGAATGTTCTCTCGTTGGCAAAGAACGTCTTGGGCTCGACGCGGGTGCGGACGATCGAGGCCGAGCGCTTCCTCGAGACCCGCTTGTCCCCGTTCGAGTCCTTGTCCTCCCCGTCGTTCGATTTGTTCGACTTGTTCATGGACATGCTGTACTGCATGACCCCGAACGAGCCGCTCATCGAGTAGGGCGACGGCTGGATGGGCTGGAGGGAGGACTCGCGCTGCGGCTTCTGACCCTCCCGCCCAACGCCCAACGGCAGGACCGTGAGGGGCGTCACACCGCTCCGCTCGCTGCCCGTCGTAGGCGTCGCCGTGCCGCAGTGACTGGCGCCACACTCGCAATTGTAGTGGCTGGTGTCACACTCGGAGCCGCTTCCCTCTGAGTGCCGCTGTTCGTCGTCTGCCGGGTCGCCGGCCGACTGGTACACTGTCCACGAAGGCTTGCGCGGCGTGCTGCGCGGCTGGGTGGCCAAATCGCTGCTGTCACGATCACGATCACAAGCATGTTGGCCTCCCGGCGACTCGATCACCTCCTCCGTCTCCGTCTCCACGTCGCACCAGGTGCGGTTGCCCGACTCGTCCTCCAGCTCGCGCATGGCCTCCCTCGCCGACGCGTCGCGCATCCGGTCCGTGGACGTCGCGGCCGTTGCCATCGTCGCCATCGTCGCCGTCAATCCCTCGGCCGCACCCGTTGCACCCGTTGAAGCCCTTGCGGCCTTGGGCCGGAAGAAGGGCAGCGTCAGGTGGCGCTCCTGGTTGGCGGCGACCTCAAAGCCCTGCGGGAAGAGCCAATCGGCGGCGTCCTTGGCATAGATGCACTCCTTGTCGGCCATCTCGTCCCATGTCGCCGGCGTCAAGAGCTCCTTGTCCCTCGGATCGGGCAGGAACCAGTACGGAACGTTCTCCGTTGTCTGCTGGTACAGCGCGGCCGTCCCGTGCAGGAACTTTGAGAACTTGGGCACCACGAGGAGCATGCCCGAGTTGACCAAGTCCCTGACCCACTGCGGCGGAGACGCCTGAAGCTTGATCTCCACCACACCGTACGGGAACTGTGCGACGTCGTCCTCGCACAGCGGGAACGAACCCAGGTCGCGGCACCACGCCTCGGCCGTCTGGTAGCCGTACTCCTTGGTCATGCACAGGTTGGTGTCCAAGGAGATCCTCACGGTGTTCTCGGTGGCGTTCTGGAACGCCGTCCTCGAGTACGTGGTACGCATCAGGATCTCCTGCTGCTCGTCGCGAATCTCGTCCATGACGCCCGCGAGCAGCTCGGCGTCCTTGTGGCCCCCATCGACCGCATACTCGCCCCGCAAAAACGCATTCATGTCCCGCTGCTTGATGCAACCACGCTCCTTCGTACTCATCAGCCCCGTATACGCGTTCCGATGCGTCTTCCGCTCCACGAAAATACTCTTGTCGCCGTCCGCCGGGTCGCGCGCCCCGTACCACCGAATCCTCGTCGCCATCGCCTTGTCCCGACGATGCAGCCGGTCGTGATAATGCTGCAACGACGGCATACTATCCAAGTACACCGACGCAATCTCCGCCGAATCCGCACACGCAAACTCCCCCGGCCGCAACACGGTCCTCCCCCTGCAGGCCGCGTCCAACAGCTTCTCCCGCTCCCCGTACACCAGAATCGGCAGATGCTGCATCACGAACAGCTTGAACCGCATCACGTCCTTCGGCAGAATCCAAAACTTCTTCACCACCCGGCTGAACTTACTCGGCGCCTTCCACTCGGCCTTCACCACCCCCTCGAGCACCTGCTTGGCCACCCGCCCGTGCACCGCCAACACCCGCACCCCCTCGTACAAATCCGACAAGGCCACCAACACCGACGACATCATCACCCCGCGCATCAGCAACCGCTCAATCCCCACCACGTACAGGTCATGCGAGGCTTGCGACTGCGACTGCGCCTGCTCCCCGACGACGACATCGGCTCGGCATTGTCCAGCCGACGCCCCCCCGGCCAAGCACCTGGCCACGTACGCCCCCAGCACCACATTATGGCGCACAAACGCCTCCAAGTCCTGCAACACCCCCCGCGAGCAGTCGAGAATCGAACGAATACGCGCCACATCCTGTCCCACGTCCCCTTCGGCCGACCCGGCATCCAGCCCCGCACGCTCCTCCACCGCCCCCCACAGCTCCCCCGACGCGTGCACCAGACGACTCCACTCCCGCTCAACAGCTTGATTCACGAACCGATTCAACCGCTGAAGCTCTTCGAACACGAAATACTGGGTCGCGGGTTGGTCGGCGGCACGCCCCGCTTCCCCGCCGCGCAGGCTCTGCTCCATCAGGCCCACGATGTCCGCCGGCGCGATGACCGGAGCGACGCCCACCATGCCCAGAATACCCTCGACGTTGAGGTAACAGTGGCGGAGCGACTCGAGGGGAGGCTCGACCAGGAGGTTGTCAATTTCGACGCCCCGCCTGCTGCCACGCGACAATCGCCGCGACGTGCGTCGCCCGCCCTCTGCATCCATCGCAACTCGAAGATTCTATATATTCAAATCAATCTCTTGGCGCGGCGTCCGACGTCCGAGTCTCCAGCGAGGTCAGGTGTGGGAATTCCCACCTGGGACGGACAGACGAACCCGTGTCCTCGGCGACAGGAACCGGCCTTGTATCACGGGTGCGCCGCGTCTAGAGTGTCTATACACGGTACTGAACGTATAGAGTATGCGACGATGGCCAATGGATGGCCGAGCGGGGCCACGACGGGGTCGGTCAGCGGTGGGTTTGCACGGGCGAGCGTGGGACGCGTCCCACGTGGACATGGGACTTGGGACATTCCGTTTTTTGTTTTTCCCCCGCTCGTTCATAGACGGCACATGCCACGATGGTAACGATGTCCATCACGTGGACGTCGCGATGCTGGGCATAACGCGGTCTGCGTCCCGGGCGGTGCGCAATGGCGTGCGCTGCTGGCCTCTGGCCGTGGGGGCCTTGGGTGGCTGGAACTGGAAAGCGTCCTTCAAACAGCGCCGGGGATTCACCGTGCTCCACGAGGACGAGCACCTGCTTGTGATCGACAAGCCGAGATCGATGCCGGTGCACGGGGGTTCCAAGGTGGACGCGAGAGACACCGTCATCGGCCGGTTGAACGACGGGCGCTCCGACGGGCGTCCACCGCTGTTTCTCGTGCACCGGCTCGACGCTGCCACGACGGGTGCGCTCGTACTGGCCAAGTCGAGGGACGTGGCCAGGCTGATGGAGCGGGCGTTTGCCAGGAACCGCGTGGATAAGACGTATGTTGCTGCGGTTGTTCCCGAGGAGAAGGAGAAGGAGAAGGGGAGGATGTCGTGGAGAAGCGCGGGGGTGATTGAACGCGACGTGGGCGGGAAGCCGGCGCGTACGTTGTACTCGACGGTCAGGACACTCTCCCTGTCGTCGTCATCGCCGTGCTCGATCCCGCCGTGTCACGTGCTCGAGTTGAAACCAGAGACGGGTCGGACGCATCAGTTGCGGATACACACGGCGATGGCGCTGAATGCGCCGATTCTCGGGGATGTGCGGTACGGTCGGACGCGCGATGCGGCGCAGAGGGCCTGGCTCGAGGTGCTGGAAGGCGCGTGGCAGGAGTGGGAGCGGGAGCAAACGCCGTCGTCGCCTCCGTCGTCGTCGCCGTCATTGCAGCCACCGCTGTTTCTTCACTGCAAAACGTTGAAGATTCCGTTTATACGGGAGACGGTCGATGCGCTTTCGCTCGACCCGACGCTGTTCACCCGGGTCGACGCGCCACTCCCCCTCCACTTTGTGCTCCTGGGCAAGACGCTGTAGTCGTGTAATCGATATATCGTATCACATATCATGAATGCATTCGTTCGTGTATTCGTTCTCGTTCTCTGGACCCCATCGCTAGATGGGCACCGCCCATGGCGCAAACCTGGGGTCGCTGCACAGGCCGTGCTGGATATCGACCAGGGTGTCGTACAGCTTCCTCGTCAAGCTCCCGGGGCCGAACGACGAGTCCCGTGGTACCATCTCCGCGACCGCATCCCTTCCCGTTCGTCGAACTAAACCGCCCACCGGCTGAATCACGCTCGCCGTGCCGCACGTGAACACCTCTCGCAGTCTGCCCGCATCGGCCATGGCCGCCACCTCGTCCACCCCGACCCGACGCTCCTCCACGCGGATATCACACGTGTTATCCGCGTTCCACGCCCTGGCAATCTCTAAAATACTCGCCCGCGTCACGCCCGGCAGGATGGTCCCCTGCAACCCCGCGCCCAGCGCCGGCGTCACGAGCTCCACCCCCCCACCGCCCTCGTTTTCAAACACGAAGAAGATGTTCATCGCCCCGCACTCCTCGACGGCGCCCTCACGCGTATACACGACCTGGTCCACCCCGTACCGCTCCCGCGCCAGCCACTGGGGAAAAATCGTCGGGGCGTAGTTCCCGCCGACCTTGGCGCTGCCCGCGCCCCCGGCCCACGCCCTCGCGTATCCCTCCTCGACAAACAGTCTGATCGGCGGTTTGCCATCTCGCTCCCCGCGGCCGATCTCGCCCCCAAAGTAGTCTCCGCTGGGCGACATGATGACGTTCAGCGCCGCCGCCGCGGGGGGGGCCACGCCCAGCATGTCCGACACGGCGTAGAGCACCGGGCGGAGGTAGAGCGCTTCCCCGCGCCTGTCGGGCACCCAACCCGCATCCGCACGCACCAGCGTCTTCAAAAGCTCGATGAGCTCGTGCGGACAGAAGGACGACGGCAGGTGGAGCCGTCGGGCCGAGTCCACGAACCGCGACAGGTTCAACTCTGGCCGGAACAACAAGTTCCGTCCATCCTCGCATCCCCGAGAGAGATCCTTATACACCTTCATGCCTTCAAAACAGCTCATCCCATAATGCAGCACCTGCGCCGCGGGATGCACCGAGAGATTGGCCAGCGGGGATATCCTCGGCGCCGACCAGCCCCCCGACGTGCCGTCGAACGACACTGACAGCATATGGTCCGAGAAGAACGTGCCAAACCCCAGAGATCCCTTGTTCTTCGCACGCAGCTGGTCAAGTAACTCGTTTCTGACGTAGGTATGCCGCGTGGCGGTGTGCGAAGTCGGCTCGAAGACCACGTCCGCGGCCCGGAACGTTGACCGGAAAACAGACGGCCGAGCCCGAGCTGGCGGCGATGGTGACGACGGGCTGTCGTCGTCTCCACTGTCCGAGGACTCGTCAGGCACGGGGACGCTGCTGTACGAACGAAACGTCGTCGTCGTCGTCGTCGTCGTCGTCGTCGTCGTCATCGTCGTCGTCGCTCCCGCGACCCGCCCCGTCGGGCCGACGGGACCAAAGCACCCGTTCCCGAACCCGCCCACCAACCGCCACAACTGCCTTGACGTCGTCGCCGCCATCGATATAAAGAGAGAGACACGCGTTCAAATACAAGGCTCTGGCGACGAGACAAAGGTCCTCGTCGTGGTCGTCCAGGTCGACGCAACGGCCAGTCGTGGTTGACCTGGTTGACTCGACCTGCGGCGCGCCGTCTCTCTGATGACCTCGGATGCGCGAGTCGTCCTTGCTCTTCCAGTCGTCCAGTCTTCCAGTCTTCCAGTCGTCCAGTCGTCCGATCGACACCGAGACGTCCACAATGCGCTAAAGACGAGAGAGAGCGACTGCCGGACGAAAAAAATATGCCCCGCGAGGTCATCCCGATCGGGACAAAATGCGCTCTCGGCGGTTGATCCTCCTGCACAGTGGGTCGATCGACCGACTGTGCACCTCCCTGTATGTCAGATGGCTCTCTCAGGCGGCCGGGGTGGGCGCGGAGGTCTCGACCGTCGTCGAGACGACGGTCGAGAACGTGGCCCACCCGAGAACGTCGCCATGCAACACGTCGAGCAGGGAGCTGGTGCCCTCGGGGTCCGGCGTCAGACGGGCGGCCCTGCGATGGAATGCGCGCTCGACGACCATCTTCGGCCCCCGCTGGACGGGCGCCTCCCACCGGACCGTTGCGTCCCAACCCCCGGCCTCGCCTCGAGCCGTCCACACCACGCAGACGTCGTCGACCTCATCGACCTCATCGACCTCATCGACCTCATCGACCTCATCGACCTCATCGACCTCATCGACCTCATCCAAAGCAACGAAATCGACAGAGTCGACAAAGTCGACGACGACCAACGAACAGAATAAGGTCGTCAATCTCCCCAACGTCCTCTCGTTTGCCCGCCTGCTCTCCGGCCCGGCCATCGGCCACCTCATCCTCACCGACAACCTGTCCCTCGCCGTCCCCTGCCTCGTCGTATCCGCCCTCACAGACTGGCTCGACGGCTACACTGCCCGAAAAACAAACACGGTCAACGTCCTGGGAAGCTACCTGGACCCCCTGGCCGACAAAGTCCTCGTGGGAAGCGTGGTGGTGAGCATGGGCGCGTGCGGCTTGCTCGACGCTTGGCTGTTCGCGCTGATTGTCGGACGGGACGTCGGCATCGTGGCAGGAAGCTTTGCGCTTCGCTTCAAAAGGTTCGGCTGGCAGTGGCCCAGGGGCGGCGCCAGGGAGTTTTTCAGCCTCGACGCCGACGACCATGGTGGTGGGATATCGACTATAGAGACGACGACGACCGGGAGGACGACCAAAACGCGGCCCGCGTCGCCGCTGTTCATCTCAAAGGTCAACACGGTCGCCCAGCTCGGGCTCGTCTCGGGTGCCCTGATGAACGCCTGGACTGGCTGGCCGAGTGGGGAGCTGGTGACGGGCGTCCTCGGGCCTGTGACGGCTGTCACGACCGTCGCGAGTGGGCTGGCCTACGTAGACGCGTACAGGACGGGGCGCGTGAAGATATAGCTGACGACCTCTGTGTGTTAGGGTTGTCTGTGGAAAACGCTCCGGAGATGCTTGCTGACGTCTCCGGCCTACGTCCTTCCTCGAATGTCTCATCCAGTCGGACCAATGTCACACCAATTCCTGTTTCCTTGTATATTCAAGGCACCGAGCCGTGCCGAAGCTCTGGTACCGCCAGTTCCGTGAATTCGTGAGCACCATCCAAAGGGGAAAAACTCGGGGCTATGGGCTGCGCATCCTCGAAAGAGTCGAGCGGGCATCCTGGCCGAAGTGCCAACCGGTCGACAACATCTGCTCGTGATCATCGCACGGAGCGCACTCGGGACTCCAGTCAGCGGGGTACGACGAGTTGACGCCCCTACCCGCTCACCTCCTACCTCCTACCTCACCTCGCACCTCTACCCGCTGCAGGTCCAAAGTTGTATGTCGGGGAGAACTATGAGCAGGTGAAGCATCTGGGCAAGGGAGGGACGGGCGATACGTGGGCGTTCATCGACAAGCGTTCTGGGGAGCAGGTGGCGATCAAGTTTTTGAAGCGTCCGTTGCCCAAGGTATTGCTGGAGAATATCAAGCGTGAGTTTTTGATCCAGGCGGAGCTTGGATTCGGGCATGAGAATGTGATCAAGGCGTACGAGGCCGTGCTGACGCCGACGCACCTGTGCCTGGTCATGGAGTATGCCAGGGGTGGCTCGCTGACGGCGTACGTGGCGGATAAGTGGAAAGAAGCGCAGCAGCGTGGGCTGTTCCTCTCGGAAGACGAGGCGAGATTCTTCTTCAAGCAGTTCCTCTCGGCCGTCAACTATTGCCACCATCACCGCGTCGTCCACCGGGACCTCAAGCTGGATAACACCCTGCTGGACGCCGCGACCCCGCCGGCCATCAAGATTTGCGACTTTGGATTCGCCAAGACCTGGTCCGAGGAGGCCAACATGTACACGCAGATCGGCACGCCGGTCTACATGTCCCCGGAGCTGATGAACCAGGCGACCAAGGAGAAGGGCTACGACGGACGCAGCGTCGACGTCTGGGCCTCTGGCATCCTCCTCCTCGTCATGCTCTTGGGGTCGTTCCCTTTTGACCACACCGAGCACCCCGATCCCAACACCTCCGAGGCACACCTGGAGGTCTGGCTGCAGCAGGTCAGCAAGCGGTGGAGCGAGGTCCCCCACATGGCCGAGGCCGTCAAGAAGCTCTCCCCGGAGATCAAGGACCTGCTGAATCGGATCTTTGTCATCGACGCCAGCAAGCGGGTGACCGTACAGCAGATCAAGAGGTGGGTTTTCTTGAACTCGAACTCGCACTCGAACTCGAACTCGACCGGCGTTCGCCGTTCGATTTGCCCGACGCTCACTCGCGCTTTGCTCGTTCGTTCGCCAGGCACCCTTGGTACAACAAGCCGCTGCCGAATGGCTACCAGCAGAAGTGGGACGCGCTCAAGAAGAAGCAGGAGAAGTTGGACAAGTGGTACAAGGAGAACCCGTTGGAGGATAACAAGGCCGTGGCGGAGATGAATGCGGAGATTGAGCGGATGGTGGAGCAGAGTACGAAAGCGTGCGATCCCGAGACGGAGACGGACGATTGCTGGGTCATTGACCTCCGCGACAAGAACTTCCCGAGCGAGCTGCTCTGAAGAGGAGGACCAGACGAGATACGTAGACTGATGATGCAAGACAGCCACGACGAGGTGGCCTTCCCGTAGCGGTTTTTCCCAAACCAGTCTCCTTCTCGTCGTATTCTCGTATTCTCGTATTCTCTCAGATCACCGTTTGAACAACAAGCAACAAACAGCATGCCATCGGCGCTGACCTCTGCGCGCTGCGTGTTCCGGAGCAAGAATTATTTGAACGGAATCCGGTCGAACATGACCACACGAACGGCGACAACGACGAGTCCGAGGCTGCGTCCTACCGCCGCCTCTTCCCAGCAGACAGAGGGAACGGGAATCACCAGGGGCGGGGTGGCGCTGGAGGGGCTCCGGTGGAACAACAAATTCGCGGTGCGTCGTCGTGGGCGTCTTGTGGTGGGACGGGAAACCAACCAACAACAAGTAGCTCGCTACTCACTCGCTCGCTGTTCATTCATCATTCATCATTCATCATTCACTCATCACCAGGAGACGCTTCCTGCCGATCCGGATACGTCGAATCGGACGCGTCAGGTGGAGAACGCCATCTTCACGCGGGTGGTCCCGACGCCGACGGGCACCGAGCCGACGTTCATCATCGGGTCGTCGTCCGTGGCAGAACTGATTGGCCTGGATCCTGCCGAGTTTTCCAGGCCGGAGTTTGCGATGATTTTCTCCGGGAACGCGAAAGCGCCGGGGTCGGATCCGTACGCGCAGTGCTACGGTGGGCATCAGTTTGGGCACTGGGCCGGGCAGCTGGGAGACGGCCGGGCGCTCAGCCTGGGCGAGGTCGACGGCCGGGGTTCTTCTTCTTCGTCGTCGTCGTCATCTGCGTCTTCTTCTTCTTCTTCTTCTTCGTCGAATAGTGTCCGTTGGGAGCTGCAGTTGAAGGGCGCGGGGATGACGCCGTACTCGCGTCGGGCGGACGGGAGGGCGGTGCTGCGGAGCAGTCTGCGGGAGTATGTTGCCTCGGAGGCGATGGAGGCGTTGGGGGTGCCGACGACGCGGGCGTTGAGTCTGGTGCGTACCGGGGCGCAGGTCATGCGGGATATGTTTTATAACGGGAACGCGCAGCTGGAGCCGGGGGCGGTGGCGTGCAGGGTGGCGAGGTCGTTCGTCAGGTTTGGGTCCTTCCAGCTCCCGGCGTCGCGTGGGGACTTTGCGTTGGTCAAGACGTTGGCTGATTATATCATTGCAGAGTATTACGCGGAAGACGGCGTCGAGGCCGGGGACTATGCGGGGTGGTTTGGGTGCGTGGCGCGGCGGACGGGCGAGATGATTGCCGAGTGGCAGCGGGTCGGGTTCACGCACGGGGTGTGCAATAGCGATAACTTCTCGATCCTCGGGGATACGATTGATTACGGGCCCTACGGATGGATGGAGCGGTTTGATCCGACGTTCACGCCAAACACGACAGATCTGCCGGGGCGGCGGTACTGCTACCAGGCGCAGCCGGAGATTGGCCAGTGGAATCTGCTGCAGTTGGCCAGGGCGCTGGTCGGGGCGGGGCTGCTGGACGAGGAGACGGCGAGCGACGGGATTGCGGCGTACGGCGAGGCGCTGGTGACGCGGTACACGGACAACATGCGTCGGAAGATGGGGCTCAAGGAGGCGGACGGGGAACTGGCCCACAAGCTGCTGATGCTGATGTATGAGTCGTCGGCGGACTACACGAATACGTTCAGGACGCTGGGTGGGGTGACGGTGGCGGACATGGAGCTGGCGATGGAGGTGAAGGAGGTGCCGTCGAGGCTGCAGCGGTGGTTCGGGGATGGGTTCGAGGAGGACCGGGACGATAAGGAGATGGCGTGGATCGAGTTTTTCAGGCAGTATGTTGCGTTGTTGAAGAAGCAGGGGGTGACGGACGCCGAGCGGTGGGAGATCCAGCGCGAGGCCAACCCGGTGTTGGTCCCGCGCAACCACGTCATGGTTGAGATCATCGAGGAGGTCGGGCGCGGGGAGTTTGCGGGCCTCGAGGCGTATATGAAGGCGCTGTCCAACCCGTATGGATGCGACGACGAGGTCGAGGAGGCGTGGCTAGAGCCCGCGCCGTCCAAGCCCCGGCTCGGGGTCGAGCTGCTGTCGTGCAGTTCGTGAGTGGGGGGAAGGGGCACGTTTCACACTCTAAATAATGTAATGTGGAACGCTCGCGTTTACGCGAAGCCCGGAGGTGGGCGGAGGGGCCGCGTCGGAGTCGGCTCGACCGGCTGGGGGGCGTCGGCGCCAGCGTGGTTCGCGTTGCCGGCCGCAGCCTGGCCATCCTGGCCGTTCTGAACGTTCTCTCCGCCTCGTCGCCAGGACGCAGCAGAGTCTCCGCGTCCATCGGGTCCCGACTCCAGCCGCGGCTTGCAGGCCCTGCCGGGCACCGAGCCGCTGCCTGGCCTCGGCGTCTGCGTGTTGGCGATGGCGTGATCACCGTCGCCGCGGGATCCATCCGGCATGGGATGGTGGAACCTGCACGCGGCACCGTACTTGCACCTGAGCGTCTTGGAAAAGTGATTGCAGAGCGGCTCGCCCGGCCGCAGTGGGTACCCGAGCTCGTTCATTTCCACCTCGAGGCGAGGGGGGTGGTCGAAGCGGCACTCCGGACCGTACTTGCACGTGCCAGTCTTCATGTAAAACTCGCACTCGGCCATCCACGGCTTGCGCGGGAGCACCAGCCCCGAAAAGAACTTGCACGAGCTGTCCGGGGTCGCGGCAATCTTGCCGCCGTCTGCGGGCGTCACCGGTCCGTCGGAGACTCCGTTCCCCCCGCCAGGCGTCATCAGATTCGAGGCCCGCAGCTGCATGGTGTGATCGGCGATGACGGCACGGATAGACTCTTCGTACGCCTCGATGCGCTCCCTGGCGGCCTGCACGCCCGCCTCGCGCTGCTCGTCGTCCTTCATGACGGGCGGCGCGCAGACGTTGAGGAGTCCCTTGGCCTTGTCGCCATCGAAGTACTTGGCGAACGTGTTCTCGCCCGAGTACCTGGCGAACGAGCAAAGGGCGTGGCGCGTAGCGCGAGTGAGAGCGTGAGCGCGTGAGAGTCAGGGCGGACGGTGTGCGAGGTCAGCCCGTACTTCTTCACGGCAAACAAGAAGCACGCCATGACCAGGTTCGGGTAGCGCTCCTCGAAGTAGCCCAGAAATCCCTCGGGTACGTCTCCAAGAGACTTTTGAACCTCTTTCGGGAGCTCCCTGTAGTGCACGTGCTTGTTCCTCAGCACCCGCAGCAGGGTGCGGAGAGACCGAGTGTCGTACTTGCGGAGCTTGAGCAGGTTTTCCACGAGGAGCGGGTCCAGCCGGTCCCACCACTGGCCATCGCCCCCGACAGCCCACTGCGTGAGCGACTCCAGCTCGTGGTAGTCGGCGGCGAACTTGGACCGGTTGAGCGTCTCGATCCGATCCGAAAAGTCGGTCAAGAACTGCAGTCGCTCGTGCGCGCTCCACCACATCGGGTGCTCGAGTACCTCCTCGCTGGTGGGCCTGTCCTCTGCGTCCTTTGAAAGCATGGCAGAGACGAGGTTCAGCGCGCACGGCGTCCGCGCGAGGGGCGTGAGGTCCTTCGCGTCCTTCATGATGGCGCCGTCCCGGTCAAAGCTCTTGCCGTACGGATGCTTCCCGCCCGTGAGGCAGTAGAAGATGAGCATACCGCTGGAGAAGATGTCCACCGAGGCAGTCAGCCTCACGTTGCCTCCTGTCCGGGCGATGAGCTGCTCGGGCGCCTGCCAGCCCGGGCTGCCGCCCGCGCCGAGCGTCTCAAAGCTGGCCTGGTTGTCCACCAGCTTCTTGCTGAGCCCCATGTCGGACAGTTTGGCGCGTCCCGATGAATTCAGCAGCACATTATGCGGCTTGAGGTCCCGATGCACGATGCCACGCGAGTGAACGGCGTTGACGCCCTGCGCAATGTCGCGGGCGATGCGGAACGTGTCGATGGCCTCGGCGTCCGTCGCGCCCGTCGCGCCCGTCTCGTCCGTCTTCACCTTGTTCCTATCGCCATCTGCTTCCCCCAATGCATCGTTCAGGCTCATATCGCAGCGCTCCAACGCCAGGTAGATGAACTCACCGTCCTCCTCGAGGGCAAAGCACCGCACGATGTTTGGGTGCTCGTCGCTGTCGATGAGCACCTTGATCTCCTGCTGCGCCAGCTCAACCAGCTGCTTAAGCATCCGCTTGACGGCCACCTTGCGGCTGTCCATGATCCCGTCGTACACCACCGTCCCGCCAGACCCGTATCCCAGCACCGCCTTGGTGATCTCGAGCCTGCCGACCTTGGTGTTCCCGTTTGGCAGCTCGACCGCCACCTGCTGGCCGGATACGGCACTCTTGCGCCTCGTCTGTCGCGTGAAATACGCGACCGACACGAAAACCGTGATGGCCGTCGACGCCGACACGGCGATGAGGTAGACGTATGCGGTCGCCGGCTGCGCAACGGTGGCCCCTCCGGCGTCAATCTGTCCCACGCGATCGTTCCAGGCGCCGTCATCCATCGCCCCGCACTCGTCCAGCATGTCATCACTGTCGCACTTGGGCAGGAACAACAGCCGCGTCTCCGACGAGTTGCCCACCAACGGATAGAACCCGACGGGAATCCTGCACATCCCGTTCCCGTCCTTGCACGCTTTGCCCGTCACCTGGCCCACGCTCAACGGTAGATCTCCCTTCGTCGCTACCGGAACCAGCGCCGTCGACTGCTGCTGCTGTTGATCCAGCTGCCCGCGGCCACTGCCACCACCCTCACCGTCTTCGCTACCTTCGCCGCCTTTCCCGTCCACTTCCTTATCCTTGAAGAACGGCGCCATCAGTCCAAACACGTTCCCGTCAATCTCCCCGACCACCAACGTCTCGGCCACCTCGAGCCGCTGCCGCCGCCCCTCCACGAGCCCCGTGTCGTCGTCCACCCCCCCCATCGTCCCCAGACTCGCGGCCATCCCCAAAAGTTTCTTGGTCGCCTCCAACAAATCAATCGCCTTCCCCATCGCCGGATACGCCATCGTCGGCGGCACGTGGAATGGCACGCTCCACATCAGCTCTCCAGTCTCGTTATCAAACCGCCGCAGCGAAAAGTCCGGAGCCAGCACCAGCTTCAAATCACTCCGCTCCACGTCCGGATCCTCTCCATGCCCATAAATCTCTAGAAAAGTCGGCCCAATCCCCAACTTATCCAGCTTGGACCACGTCACGTTCCACTGCTCCCCCAGCGACGGGTGGATCGATCGCACCACGTACGTCTTCCGGCTGATCGCAATCTCCCTCCGATGCTTCTTCTGGTTTTTCTCCTGCGTTGAAGCAGCCTCCCCCTTACCACGCCCCCCGCCATCCCCACCCACCACCGCTCCCTCTCCTTCGTGAAATCCTTCGTGAAACTCGTTCCCGACCTCGCACGTCTCCTGCTTCTTCTTCTCCGCACTCCCGTCCCCCTGCAGGTACATGAACAGGTCTTTCTCGTCCCCACTGATCTTCTTCGTCACCAACCCCTTCGCCACGTCGATAATAAACACGACCGTCTGCTGCGACCCCAACACAACGTTCCCCTCTGGCGTCGGACTCGGCGACGAGTCCACCAGATCCTTCACCTTCAGCGGCAGCTTCTCCACCGATCCCGCCGTCCCATCCTCATTCAGCCTATACGTAAACAGCGACCCATCCGTCGACGGGAAAATCCCCTCCGTCGACGACGTATCCTTGGACGACATCACCAACGGCGACCCCGTATTCACAGACCAAATCACCTCCCCACTCTGCTCATCCAGCGCCACAATCTTCCCATCCGCAAGACTCACGAGCATCGTCCTCGTCAAATCCACCGGCTTCATCACGGATGCCTCGTCCCGACCCAGCGCCCGAAGCAGCTCTGGCCGTTCCAGCAGCGCGTCCTCCAGCTCCTCCGACTCGAAATCAATCTCCAGCGACTCGTCCATCCCGAGACCATCGGCTAAACTCGTCAACATGCCTCCGGCGTCCGACGCGTCCCGAACAGTCTGCGCCTGGGAGGCGGCGAGGGGCGTGCAGAAACAGGCAAAGACTGCGACGGCGAGGAGGAGGAGGAGGGGGGCTCGGGGGCAGGGGCGGGGGCGGGGCCGGCACCGCGAACGCCCGTTGCACTGTCCATGGGATCCCGGGGAGCCCAAGCCGAGGCCGGAGAAGCCTCCCCACGGCGGTCCGTCAGTTGAGCCTGCGGTTCGATTCATAGGAACGAAACGTGCGCACAACTGCGAATAGCTGGCTCAGCCGGGTCGTATATAGTTCAGTAGGTCATAGAGCAGTACATAGAACGTGGATACGTATCAATTTATCGCGTATTTTTTTAACGAGACTGACTGACTGCCGAGGCCGAGACCACTAAAAAAGAACGAGCCGAGAAGCCACTCAGCTCACCCTAGAGCGATGCACGAGCCATCTGCGTGGCGCTCGGAGAGAGACAGACCGAGAGAGAGAGAGAGAGAGAGCGTAGAGCGTAGAGCGTAGAGAGAGACCGAGGGAGGTATCCCGCTCGTGCTCGCTCTGACGGTGGCCGTTCTCGTGCTAGACGGTTTCGAGGATCGATGGCTCGGGACGCAGCGCCGGCGGAGGCGGTCGCCACCGAGGCGGCTTCGGACGCGCCTCCTCCGGGACGGCCCTCACGAGCCGCGGCGACAAAGCCGGCGCCACCCGTCTCCAAGCCGCCGTCGACCGCGGCCACCGGGCCGGCAGTGGACGCGATGCTGCAGGCCCTCGCGTGTCCTATCTGCGGCTCGACGTACTCGACGCCGCTGATGATAACGACGTGTGGGCATTCGTTCTGTGCGTCTTGTATCCGGAATAACTTTGATTACCAGGAGCGGGCTGTTGTGAAGGAGCAGGGGGGCCGGTTGGGCTGTCCGGTGTGCAGGACGGCGTGCGAGTCGAGGGACTTGGTGCCGAATGCGGTGGTCAGGGACGTGGTGGGGGCGTGGGAGGACGTCGAGAAGGCCGTGCGTGAGGTCGAGGAGGCGAACGAGGCGAACGAGGTGGGTGGTTCGTGGGGCGGTCGTGGCGATCGTCATGGTCACATTGGTGATGGCGATGGTGGGCGGCGGAAGAAGCGGCGAAAGGGAGGAGGGGGTCGGGTCGACGACGTGGAGGTCGAGGTGGTCTGTCTGGGCGACAGCGACGACGACGACGACGGGGAGGGATCCAGCGGCAGCGGTCTGCCCTCCCCGTCGGCGCAGAGTTCGGGGGAGGAGTACCTTCCGGGGAAGAAGAAGGGCAGGAACGTGGCGACGAGGAAGAACAGCAGGCCCAGCAAGAAGAACAAGCCGCAGCCGGCCCAGCACAACGAGACGCAGTCGTCGTTCCTCCCGTGTCCCATCTGTGGAAGGAATGTGCATCATATGTACATGAACAGTCACGTCGACGCCTGTCTGGCCAACGGCGGGGCGGCAGATGCCAAGGACGCGAACGACGCCGTGGCCGCCGTTGCGGCGCCGCAGGCGCTGCCCGTGCCCCCGAAGCTCGTGATCCTCGGAGGGTTTTCGCATCCCCAGTGCGAGAAACGGGTGAAGGAAGCTCTGCGGCGGTTTCACGTGCCGGTGGACGGGTGTGGGTCGGCGCGGGAGCTGTTTGATCGCTACGTGCGGTTCCGGACGGCGGTGGAGGTGAGCAACGATCGGGGGGAGGCGGGGGCGAGCTACGAGAAGGTCGTGTTCCGGCTGATGAAGGAGGAGCGGAGCAAGAAGATGGCGGGGATGTTTGCTGCAGGGGAGCGGAGAAAAGGGACGACGGACCGTGCGGGTGCCGGAGCGCGCGAGGTGGCGACGATCGACCTGGTCGATGGGAGCGCCGTGGAGGAGGCCGTGGGGGGTCGGCGTCGGTCGGCGGGCCCGGGCGACGGGAACGGGAACGGGAACGGGAACGCGGGGCTGGAGGTGACGCTGGCGAGGGTTCGGGCGGCGAGGGCGGCACTGGCGGCAAGGTACCCAGACCTGGAGCAGGTCCGGCACCCGCGGGAGATCGTGCTCGAGGACGACGCGAGCTTCGAGGAGATGGTGGAGGTGACGCGGTTACGGGACCGGGTGCGTGCCAAGCTGCTGGGTGAATTCGGAGGGCCCGTGCAAATCCGAGAAGAAGAGGCCGAGGGAGAGGGAGTTCCCGAAGCGCTCGAGTTATTCACGTAAGTTTTTTTGACCTGACCTTTGACACACAGCAATGACTACTGATATGACACACGATGACGAGACCCCGGTGTCTGGGGAGGCTGACGCGTCTCGAGACAACGAGCATGCCCCGAGGAGTTTGACCGAAACCTCCGAGGGCGCCGACCCCGACGAGAAGGGTCCGGCGTCGAAGCGGGCCAGGGACGAAGCGGACGGCGGCGACAACGACAACGACAACGACGACGACAACGACGGCGACGACGAAAACGACAACGGCGACGACGAAAACGACAACGAAGACAACGACGACGAGGTCAACGGCGTCGCCGCTGCCAAGCGCCCTCCAAAGAAGAAGTTCAAGGGCGAGCCTCAAAAGCCAATCTCCGCGTGGCACATCTACCAGAAGGAAAAGACGGCGCAGATCAAGGCCGACGAGGAGCACAAGGCCACATCCCACGCCGAGCAGCAGAAGATGGTCGGCGGGTGGTGGAAGGCGGCGTCGGCCGAGGAGAAGGCGCCGTACGAAGCAAAGCTGAAGGCGGAACTGGAAGCGTTCCCGGCGCTACGTGACGCGTGGAAGGCGGGTCTGGACGAGGCGACACTGAAGGAGGTCGAAATGGAGGAGGAGAAGTTCCAAGCGTGGGAGCGGGAGCAGTCCAGGAAGAAGCGGGAGGCGGAGAAGGCGAAGAGGGAGAAGGAGGCGCAGAAGGCGTACGTGAAACTGCAACAACAGCAGCAGAATCTGTTAAAGGAGGCTCTGAAGAAGCGGAAGGAGCAGGAGCGGTTGGTGAAGAAGGCGGCGAAAGACAAGGAGAAGAAGGACAAGGCGGAGAAGAAGGAGGCTAACAAGGCGGCCAAGGACAAGGCGAAGGCGGAGAAGGCGGCGGCGGCCAAGGCGTCCGGACCGGGCGCGTCGAAGAAACCGGCAAAGGCCAAGTCGGCGTACCAACACTTCTCGTCTGAGAAGCGGGCCGAGCTGAAGGACGAGTACAAGGAGAAGCACGGGGAGGAATGGGGCAAGGAGCTGACGAAGGAGATCAAACGCAGGTGGGAGGGGCTGAGCGAGGAGGACAAGGCGCCCTACGAGACGGTGGCCAACCAGGACCGGCAGCGGTACGAGCAGGAGTATACGGCTTGGTACGAGAACCTCGACGAGGAGGAGATGGAGAAGATCGAGGAAGAGGAGGCGGAGAAGGAGAGGGCGAAGGAGGCCAAGCTCAGGGACCGGGTCGTCGCCAAGGCGCACCTGCTCGAAGACCGGGAAGACCGGGAAGCCGTGTCGGCGCCAAAGCCGGCCAAACCGGCCAAGCCCTTGGAGCTCAAGGGCCAGCCGGACGGACTCACCAAGGGCATGGTCGTGGAGTTCATGCAGACGTACATCCCGACGCACTACCTGCTGGGCGAGACGTTGGCGTGGAGGGAGCTGATCGAGCCCGAGCTGCGGGCGGCGCACGGGGACCTGGACTGGAGGGAGATTCCCGACTCGTCCCGCAACAAGAACACCCTCCTCCGGTCGATGAAGGCCATCTGGAAGGAGATTGGCGGCGACAGCCAGCTTCCCACGGACCTGGACGAGATACCGCTCGAGCCGGCCGTGGCGGCCAAGCTGGCCAAGCTGGAGGCGTACATCGAGAAGCGGATCGAGATCGTCGCGGCGTCCAAGAGGTCCGAGAAGGAGGGCGAGGCCGCGGCCGACCTGGACGCGCGCGGGGAGATCGAGTTGAGGACCAAGAAGCTCGAGAAGTATGCCTGCGAGGCGTGCCTGGCGTGGTGGTGCTTGCGCACCGGCAAGCCCAGCTTGAACTCGCTGGGGACCGAGGCCAAGCTGGAGCAGTTCATCGCCGGGCAGATCCAGAAGCGCTGGTTTCCCCGGGGGAAGCCCGGAAAGGAGGACGTGGACTGGGAAGGGAAGAAGCAGGATGGAGACAGGCTGATCGAGTCCAAGACAAAGTGGAAGCCCATCGTCCCCAAGTCGACCCAAAAGCTGCAGGCGGTCGTCGAGAACGGGAGCATCGTGTGGAAGATGGTGGACGTCCCGCAGGACGTGGACGAGGCCGAAGTCAAAAAGCGTCGTCTCGAGGAGGAACGGGAGGCCGCCGAGCTGAACAAGGAGCGCGACGAGCTGGAGGAGAAGTTGCGCGCGTCGTACGCCCTCCAGATCGGGGCCAACCTGAGGGAGTTCCTGAAAGCGTGGAAGTCGGTCAACGAGACAAAGTTGAACACCGAGGTGATGGAAGCGTTTGGATTGGCGTGGGGAGCGAGGACGGGAAAGTCGGCGGACGACGACCAGCTCGACGCCGAGGATGCGGCGAGCTGGTGGGAGGGCTAGGGTGGGGTGAACGGGGAGCTGGGCAGCGACCGGGTGGACGGGGGCTGCTCATGGGCAGCCACGACCCGAGTGTTTTCGAGACAACGAATTCATTTGTACGCTAAAATTGTGGACCATGGACGATCCTACAATCTGACCGACTACAATCTGACCGACGCGCGCGTCGAGGAACGCACCCTTGAGACTGGATTTGCGCGCAAAGACGAAGATGAGCCCATGACGCCGATCGACGACGACACAGCAGACCTGACCTTTGCCACGCACGAGTGGCTGCGGCTCCTGGCCACCTACACGTGCGTGCACATCACCATCCACGTGCTGTCCAAGTTAAAGCGATATCTCCGGCCGGAACACGTCGCCTCGCACTACCCGGACCCCGTCACGACGACCCGCGGAGGCAGCGGCTCACCCAACGGCACGGCGGCACGCACCATCGGGACGTACGACGCGCTCAAGGGCCAGTGCGTTCCCAAGTCGCCCCCGCACATGCGGAGATCCCAGAGCTTCGGGCTGAACCCCGAGGACCTGGCCGAGAATGTCTTGTCGATGGGCGTCGGGGCGGCACACGGGTGGGGAGATGACGACGGCAATGACGACGACGACGTTGAGGACGTTGAAGACGTTGGAGACGTTGGAGATATGGACGGCGACGCGCGTGCGACGACGCGACGGCAGCTGCGTGCGCTGTACCGGACGCGCGACTTCAAGGCGTGGATGGTGCGCAACAAGCTCGACTCGGAGCGTTTGCAGCGAATTTACCAGCGACTCCACCTCTACAAGATGCTGAAGGAGATCCACCCGGCGAGCTTCTGGGCGCTGTGTTCCCCGGAGAGTCTGAAGGGCGTCGACGCCGTCGAGGTCACGGCCCTGGCTGCCGCGGGAGAGTACGTCGCATCGAGGGCGATGGACCTGTCGGTCGCCTACCTCGCCTACCTCGCCTACACCCTCCACAACGACTGCCTCGTCCCCGCGGCCCTGTCCTACGCGCTCGTCGTCAGACACTGGGCGCAGGGACGCTCGAGCGGCGCGTGGATGTTCCGTGCGTGGTACACGCGCGTTGAAGACGGCGGCGATGAGGGCGACGAGGAGGGCGAGGACGCTGACGAGGACGCGCGGGCGGGCATTGCGGCCAGACTGGACGACGTCGGGCTCGTGCGGGCGGCGGCTGCCAACGTCCTCGAGGACGTGTTTGTCGTCGGCTCGCTCGGCGTCGGGGCGCTGCTGTCCCTGGCCGGCATCTTGCGGAGCGTGAGGAGGCAGAGCACGGGGGAGCGAGCCGCGGGTGTCGCGTCGCAGCGATGCGTCCCGGTCGACAGAAGAAAACCCCAATAACCCCTATAACGGAGTCCTTTGCGAAGAAGAGCGAGCTCGTCTCGAGGCAGCTGCCTCGAGACAAAACTACCAAGAAAGAACACGATTCTCGCCACGTGCACTGCCCGTGTGGGTAGCATATGTCAGTCACGATGGCTCGTGCGGTTCCGGAGTACGACGTCGAAGTAGACGAGGAGAAAAAGCTGGTCAACTGCCTGAACCCAAACAATCGATCGCTCATCGTCCAGCTCTCGTACACGAGCATCGAGGAGGTGTTTGAGGACGACTTCCAGTCGTTGATACGAGACGCCGTGCGGTCCCAATGCGTCCAGGAAGACGGCGACTGGAGGATGATGACCAAGTCATCGGTGAGGGCCGTTGCGGACGACGTCGAGTCGGAGGGGTGGGCTATGGCGTCTTTGGACGAGGTCTACCGGACGCAACGGCCGCAGGGCTGTCTGGGGAAGACGATTGACCTGGTCGACGGAGCGGACGAGGGATGGGCGATGGCGGCCGCCGACGAGGTGTACGGGTGGCGGGAGGAGGCCCGGAGCAGGCAGCAACAGCAGGAGGAGGAAGGCTCGTCCTCGGTGATGCAAGTGAACGCCGCGACCAACGAGGACTTCACGGGGGACGACGCTTGGGAGATGGCGCCCGCGGCGGAGGTGTACGACGGATTCTTTTCGGGATTTGCGGACGAGAACCTGGAAGGCTGGTTGCGGGACCGGGAGCACGTGGCGCTGGTTCGGGGCGAAATGGACACCATCGCCGGGATCGGGAAGCTGCTGACACAGGCCAAGGCGCAGCGGCACGTGGAGGTGATGGAGCTGTACATCGAGGGCAAGTTGGATCAGCTGTATCGAGGGATGTGCGAGCAGGAGCGGCGGATGGGCGAGTTGTCGAAGTTTGAGAAGCGGCTGAAGGAGGTGATCGAGCGGCTGTACTACGAGTCGGAGGAGGTGCGGCAGGTGAAGGATCTGTGCTCGGATGACAATGACATGGCCGAGATGGCGTTTTGGGACGCGGTCGAGGCGAGAGGGATGGAGAAGGATTTCGAGATTGCGTTACGGCTACAGCAGGAGGAGCAGGCGAGAGAGGTGTCGTCGGCGGCGAAGCAAGGTCCGGGATGGGGCGCGATGGTCGATGGGGCGAGTCTGTTGAAGGCTTTGCAGCAGGGCAGTGGCGCGACGGGGGTGGACGGTGGGGCGAACCTGCTGGCGAAACTCAAGGCCAAGGGTGATACGAGTGGCGCCAGCTTGCTGGCGGCGCTCAACGCTGGGGCCGTGCAACCATCTGCCCCGCCCGCGAGGCTGTCGTCGTCTCCATCGTCTTCGGTGTCGACCGGCAGGAAGAAGGGAGTGACGTTCCGGTTCGGGCAGCCAATGCCGATGCCTGAAGGCGAGTTTCCGGCGCTTCTGCCAAGTAGCCCGCCTGCCTATGTGCCTGCTGCTGGTCGACCTGCGAGGCGATCAGGGCTTCTGGAGAGCATGATGCAGAACGAGGCGGATCCGGCGAAGCTGTACAAGGCCGACCCGGCCGAGTTGTCGGGGTTTACGAAGCTCAGCACGATATCGGGGCTGTTGGTGGACAATCTCAAGTACGATGAGCGAGACAAGATTCTGAGCGACACGGAAAGGGTCATGGAGTCGGCGGCATCCCGGGGCGTGTCAGCGGACAAGATGCGGGCGATGATGGCGAAGACGGCGAAAGACAGCGTGAAGCTCTCGTACTGCGAGCGGCTCATGCGCGACGGGCCGAGCAAGGAGGCCTTCTCCAGGAAGTCGATGGAGAAGCTGAAGAAGGATATGATCGACGCGGTAGGTGTTGTTGACTGGACGGCCGCCTCGAGGCGACTCAACGCTCACTCGCGCTACTGTACGCTTTGCTCGTTTTCTAGGGTTGGGTCAATATACGCAGTGCGACGCATCTCATCTACCGGAGGGAGATGCCTGTGCCAGATTGTTGCGGGTTGGAGCAGCCGTCCATCGTTCAGAAAACCATGGTGGCGTGCACCCCCTCCTCACCGTTCGCGATCACCAAGGTGCACCACGCCGTCTGGCAAAACGATGTCGAGCTGTACGAGCAGCTGATCGAGATGAAGCGGCTGGAGAGCGAGCGGCGCGAGGCGGCTCGGCTGGCGGCGTAGAGCGAGAGCGACGACTACTACTGAGGCGGCCCTTATTATTGTTAAACGAATGATCCTCCCGGCCCCCGTTCTTGGCACCGTACCCGCGGAGCACGGCGGCGGGCAAGCGGGGCGACTTTCCCATGAGCTCATGGTCTCGAGACCGAAAAATCCAAGGGTGTCCGTCTAAATCGTGTTTCGATAATCATGCTTGGGAGAAACGCATTCGCATTACCTATCAGCAGCTATGAGATTCGCTGCGCTGGCGAGTTGCTTGTTTTTGGCCGGCTGCCACGTGGCGGTGGCGGTGAGCTCGATCTCGGAATGGTACTCCGGCGAGGTGCTCGAGGCTGTAGGCTACTACTATGACATCGAGGCCTGGGCGGCCCGTACGAACAACTGTCGGGACAGCCCGTCGATGGCCTGCATGGCGTGCAGTATGCCCGTCCTCGAGTCGTTCGAGCGCGCTGGCATCGCGCCGATCGGGGTGTCCAACGACTGGTGGTTCTTACCCGAGCGTTCTGCGACGTGCGGCATGTGTATGCGCGTGTACATGTTCGACGATCCGGTCAGTGGGGGGACGAATCCGTTCAGGGAGACGGTGGGACAGCCTTGGGCGTACTCGGCGCGAATCTACGACGATCCTGTCGTCGGTGGGTATTGATCTCGACGCTCGCTCGCTCGCCCTTCGCATGCCCTGACTTTCTCACTCACCACGCTTCTCCCGTTCGTTCGTTCGTTCGTTCGTTCGCTCGCTCGCTCGCTCGTTCGTTCGTTCGTTCGTTCGCCAGGCGCCCCGTACTTCGTCGCCACTATCGTCGAGTGGTTCGACAGGTACCAGGTGGATATCGAGCTCGATTGACGTGCGGTCGCGCGCCCTGACTCTCTCAATCGCGCTACGCGCTTCGCTTGTTCGCCAGACGACGGGGCTCGACATCACCTACCCGATCTTCCAGCAGCGTGACGTGATCGGCGCGTTCGGGACTTGGTCCGTTGGACTGCAGCCGGTCCCGTGCCCGGTCGACACCAACCTGACGATCAATTTCCACGACTACTCGAAGCCCTACCCGGTGTCCGGCGGTGCGTCCGAAGGTGACACGTGGAACCCGGACGAGTCGATCGGAACGATCGTCGACAACCCGGCAGTTTCTCTCTGCGACAACCGCTACGACGTCATTTGCGGGCAAATGGTGGACGATCCGAACAAGAACCCGGTCGGGTGGCCGAAGATCAAGGCGTGGGGCAGCCGTTTCCCGCTCGGCGATCTGACGGTGGTCTACGGCGGCCAGGAGTTTTCCATGAAGAGAAGTTCTGATGATTTCTGGGAGCCTCTGGGAGCCAATCCCGGTCTCACGGTCGACTCGGCCGTGACGATCCGCGTCCAGTGTCTCGACGGTGAGATGGCGTACACGAAGGAGACGACGATCGACCGCGTCGGAGATTGCCTGTGCAAGTACCAGGACCCGGAGTGCCAGCCGTGTGAGACGGACATCCAGTGCTAGCGCGAGCGAGGGTATAGGGTATAGGGGTTGAAGCTGCAAAAGTCAACTCATTTCTTGACCGCGAGCCAGAACGAGGCGTACATGTTGACGAGGTCAAGCATTTCATGAGCCTCGGTGTGTGCCTGGACGCGGGTGACGATGAAGCCAGAGTTTTCGATGAACCTGGCATACCGGGGTGTGTAGGCTGCCGATCGCCAGATGACACGGCCTCCCTTGGCGACATGCTTGCCTAGGGCAATGGCAACCTCTTTTGCTTGCTCGGCGCTGAGCCAGTCGAGATGATCCATGAGAACGACGCGGGTGTATGTGCGCTTCTCAAGGGTGGGAAGGAAAAAGTCGTCGACGATGTGCAGCGAGTCGATGAGCTGGTCGTCCTTGAGCTTGTGGAAATTGTCCTTCTTGAGATAGTCCGGGCAGCAGGTTTTGGAGAACCTGCCTGTCAGACAATTATGGTAGAAGTAGTTGTCCCGAGCGATCAGCGATCCTTTCACGACGCCGACAAAGGTGCGCGCAGCGTAGTCAGAGAGATGGACGCCATCGTGCTGGATGAGTTCTGCCTGCTTGGCCGGGATGCCGCCACCAAACCACAGGGTGATGCGGTTGAAGAGGAGCAGCGCCACAATATTCGACAGGAGAGAAACCATGATCGTCGGCGCATGGCGAAACACCCTGACGAGCCAACAGCTGTCAAAATGCCTCACCTGCTCCTCGACCGTTTTGGAGGCCAGCATGTTGTTGACGGTGGGGGTGATGCGGAACATCTGAAAGAGGACCTGCATGGCAGCCACCACTTTGCCCATACCACCATGGTAGTACAGCCCAGTCTTGAAGTAGTAGCTATGCGACTTCCAAAATTTGATGGCCTTTTGGGACATGAACGGCGCGAGCTCCCTCTCAAAGAGTCGCTCAAAGTCGGGGTGGCGGCCCTCACCGAACATCATCCAAACGTCCTCGTACGGAAGTCGGCGAATGGCCGTCCGCTTCAACTCAAGCAAAGAGTTCTGCGCGGGGTTGCAGTCCACCGAGTACACGGCCTTGACGCCATGGAGACATTTGTCAATCGAGTTGCAGCCGCCGCTCGTGAGTGTCAGGACGGTGTCATTCTTGCCCAGCAGGATATAGGGCGCATCAGCATGAGGATCCTCCCAACTCTGGGTATAAAGGAAGGTGGGGGGGAATCGGGCGGGCGCCTCGACCTTATTCTCGACCAGGATCGTCGACAGCTTGGGCACCTTGTAGACGCCGACATAGAACGGCACCCTCAAGTAGGGCACGTACGGGATCGATCCCTCGTCATTGTACTCCCACACCCGGGAGAGACAATGGTCCAGATAATTGCGGCGCTCAGGTCCCAGGTAGATGCCATCTTGGTCGAAGATTGACTGCCAGAAAACACGCCTGAGGTACGAGTGCTGCCGGAGCGGCAGCGGCTCAAACTTGTTGCTGACGAAAAAGTCTGCGATGCCGAGGATACCATTCTCTGGATGCAAATAGCTGACTGCGCGGTCAACAGCGGCATGGAATGGCGGAATCATGCTCAGACTGTAGGAGAACGTCACGAGAGAGACGGTCGTCTCTGCCGGGGCAAACTCTGTCGCATCACCCTCCACGACGTCGACGTTCGGCAGGTGCCGAAGCTTCTGACGGGCCACAGCACACAAGGATGGACACAAATCTACCACGTAGATCTTATCAAAGTCCTCCAAGTTCATGTATTTCGCCATCAACAGCACGTTCTCGCCGGTGCCTCCACCGAGGTCGACCCACACTTTGCGCTCTTCCAGGCGGGCTGCACAGGATGCGAGCAAGGGTTCGCGTCCCCAGAGAAATTTGCTTCGAAATCCATCGTACTGAGCCGCCTGCGGTCCATAAAACTTCTCGAGACGAGAGGCATGGTCACCGCTCTTGGCGAGCGACGACAGCCAGATCGACTTGAGGACCACCGCGTCGTTGTGAATCTGTCGCATGGCCAGACGAGCGTCGAACTGGGGCTTGACTGCATCGACGATACGGAGGAATGACCGCGTCTTCTTGATCTCACGTCCAGAAGGCGACGAACCAAGGATACCTTCCTCGTCATCGGACGACGACAGACGATCCGTTGGCAGCCGTTGGCGCAGCCCGATCGGCTGCGGTTCCGTAGCCGGACCAATGCACATTATCTCGATCAATTGATAATGGTTCGTTTTGATCACATCGATCGATGGATTCAGCGATGGAATCAAAATTGATTCGAGATTCCGCTGACCAGAGGACGCGGGGTCATTTTCAGCTTACCAGCCAGCCACACAATCAATCAGTAACTCCTCCCAAACAAGCACCAGTTCTTCGCCGGCTTCCCGCTCCAGAAGCACTTCGTCCCCGCCGGCAGCTCCGGCTGAACCATCGGCATGCAGAGACTCTTGCACCCCCCCAGCCCCTGCTCGGGCTTCGCGCTCGCCTTCTTCACCGCCTCCTCGATCTCGACCTCGTCGGCCCAGGGCGCCAGGCACATGTGCCCGCGGTCCAAGGCGGCCTCGAACTCCTCCCAGTTCATCGTCTTCTCGATACACGAATCGAACTCCTCTTTCGCCCGCTCGAGCATCTCCCGCTGGATCCGCTCCAGCAGCGCCGGCACGCTCTGCTGGCCCTCCACCACGTCCGCCCACTTCATACTCTGCTTCTCCCCGGTGTCCCTCCTCGCCACGAAGAACGTCTCCGCGTCCATGTCCCTCGGCCCGAGCTCCATCCGCAGCGGCACCCCCTTCAGCTCCCAGTGATTGTACTTCCACCCCGGCGTGTAGTTCGTCCTGCAGTCCGTCGCCACCTTGACCCCCGCCGCCCTCAATGCCGCCGCCGTCTCCTCCACCTTGGCGTCCATCCGCGCCACCTCCTCCTCGCTCAGCTTCTTGTTCGGGATGGGAATGATCACCACCTGCACCTGCGCGATCCTCGGCGGCAGCACCAGCCCCTTGTCGTCCCCGTGCACCATGATCATCACCCCGATCGTCCTCGTCGTCATCCCCCACGAGTTCTGGTACGGGTGCTTCCGCCCCCCAGCGCCCGCGCCCCCCTCGCCCTTCTCCTCGCTCTCGTACTCGATCCCGAACATCTTGCTGAAGTTCTGCCCGAGATGATGGCTCGTGGCCCCCTGCACGCCCCTCCCCGTCGTCGGCACAAACGCTTCCACCGTCGTCGTGTAGTCGGCACCCGCAAACTTCTCCTTGGTCGACTTGATCCCCGGACACACCGGGACGGCCAACAGCTCCTCGTACACCCGTCGGTAGAGGTCCAGCACCTCCCGCACCTCGGCGTCCGCACTGGCTTTGTCGGCAAACGCCGTGTGCCCCTCCTGCCACAGAAACTCCCTGCTCCGAATGAACGGCGTCGGGTTACTGAACTCCCACCTCACGACGTTCGTCCACTGGTTCAACCGAAGCGGCAGATCCCTATGCGAACGGATCCAATTGGCGTAATGCGGGTACATCACCGTCTCACTCGTCGGACGGATCGCGATGGGCCTATCCAGCTCGCTCTGCCCGTTCTTCGTCACCCACGCCACCTCTGGCGCAAAGCCCTCCACGTGGTCCTTCTCCGTCATCAGCGCGTCTTCCGTGATGAACAGCGGAAAGTAGGCGTTCTGCACGCCCATCGCCTTGATCTCCTTGTCGAACCACTCCTTGATCTCGTCCCAGATCGCGTACGACCACGGACGGAGGATGTAGCAGCCCGAAATGTCGTAATAGGAGATCATCTCCGACTCGACGCAGACTTGCGAGTACCACTCGCCTACGATTATGATGGTGTGGTGATGGCGAGAGTGAGGAGGGGGGAGGGGGGAGCAGCGTGAGCGAGCGAGTGGCCGAGTGGCCGAGTGGGCGGGCGGAGGCGGCAGTGAGGGGAGACGGAGGCGGAGGCGGAGACGACGATCGAGTCGCTAGCCTTCTGCTCGTCGCAGAGAACGCGCGAGCGCGAGCGCGAGCACAACGCCATTCGTCTCTCTCAACTATACTACGAATACCTACCGAAGTCCTCGTTCTTCTTGGCGTGCAGGCCCAGCTTGGTCACCTTGGAAGCCCCCTCCTTCCCGGCCGCAGCCTTCCCGGCCGCTTTCGCAGCTTTCGCGGCCTTCTTGGCTTCCTTGGCAGCCTTCCGCGCCGCGTCGAGCTCGAGTTTGGAGGCGGCATCGGTGATTTCATTGACCTGGTCGGCCATGTTGACTGGTAGACTGGTAGACTGACGCCGGCACGGACTGAAGGAGCGGGATGCGTAGATCGACGGCAGACCGGCGGTCGGCGACGATCAATCGAATTTGGAGAATGAGGAAGACGATCAATCAATCAATCATCACCGATCGCTGATCCCTCTCGAGCCAGGGTGGCCACCCAACATCACGCCTCAGGACTCTGAATTCAGATTCTGAAGCATCCGCGGCGTGCGGGGAAGACCGGACAGGTCCCTCCCGACGCCTGGACCCGCGCTCGGGCGTTAAGTCGCGCGCGTGCCCGACGATGCAACGCATGCAGACCAGTGGTACGACTTGATGATTCAGAAAGCCTGCCGCCGCCGCCGTCCGCCGTCCGCCGTCGGGCACCCCACCTTGTTCTCCCCTTTTCCAGCGATGAGGATACCCTGGGCTCCCTCTACTGAACGAACCGGGTAGAGAAAACCCGCCGCGGAATCGATTAAGGCACGACCGAGCTGGAGAAGGAGGGAAGGGGAGCCGGGCCGGGTTTGTCGTCTGGTTTCGTGCCGTGTAGCCACCTCATCGCTTTGGTTATTGTCCGGCGCTTGTGTCTGTCTGGCGCGTGGGCGCGAGATGGTGGCGAGAGCGATGCCTACGGGTGCCAGACCTTAAACCAGCGCGGTTCCGCGTCTATCGGCTCGTGCTGACCTGTCTCGCTGGTACATGCCCACGACGTTTCGGCGGGTTGGTTGGTTCGTTTGTTGCTGAATGCTGACTGCTGACCGCTGACTGCTTACTCTACGATACGACAGGATAGCAACCAGGGAGGGTCCCTCTCTCGGACGAGGCGAGTGATTAACTCTTCTCCTCTTCTCATCAACGGTACGTCGAGCTCGTTCGATCCTCTTCTCTGCATACTTCCGTACCCCTCGGGCAGCTGGGAGATTGATTCCCTGCATGTCCCACTGTTGTGTGCTAGAGAGACGGAGTATATGTGTTGCGGTGAGGGAGGGTTATGGTGCTCGCATCGTGTCAAAACGTGCTCTGACATCGCCGGCGTGTTTGCGTGATTGTCGCAGGGTGAGATCGAGGTACGTTGTGTTTTGGAGCCGGACGACGAGGTGATGGCCGGAGACGGTGATGGCGGCGTGCTGCCGCGGCTCTGTGAGGAGTAACTACCCTAGTTTTTTGGAAGTGCCGTCAGATCCGAGTGACGTACAAAACGGGTCTCTGAGAGTCTGTGGTCGCTGCCGTCGTCGCTGTCGTCGTCGTCGTCGTGGGTGTCGTCGTGCGACGATGCCCGCGGCGGTGCCCAGCAGCAGTCTTGCCACGGTAGCGGGAGTACGACGATGACCGTTGCTGTCCAAAGACTGCTGAAAGCAAAGTCCGGCGCGTAGGAAGCCGATTGGAGTTGTTCCATACTTTTGTTTCGGTGCCGAAAACGACAGCTGACATGCACACTGATCACTGATTGCTGATTGCCGATCGCTGATCACTCGCAGGTTTGAGGTTTGCCTGACTGAACGAACGAATTAATCGACGAACGAATGGACGAATATCGTCGGATGAACCGACCAAGGTATGTGTGCTGTGTGGCGACTCGTGTGAGCGAGCGAGGGAGAGACCCTGATGATCACCTTTATCTGTCAATCCACCGATTGGTCGTTTCGGCGCCCATGAAGACTGACAACCCTCTAAGAAGTACTGAGTCTCTCTCTCTCTCTCTCTCTGTTTGTTTGTTTTGCGTGCATGATGATTCGCCGAGCGACCGGTCACTCCCGCCCGGTCGCTTCCGCCCGGTCAGTCCATCGTCCGTCCGCCCATCCTTCCTGCCCATGAGGAAACGTTAAGACTGGAATTACCGTCTGACTTTTTGTGAGGACATCTAAACGACTTGCAACCTGAGGCTTTGGATGCGCCGGACTGACGACTGACGACTGACGGCGCGTTGGACGGCATCGAGAACATCAACGCCAGCGCGCGCCGATCGTGCGCCTCGTCCTACCACCAGGGGGCGCACATGGCGTGCCCTGCTGGCGGACAGCGATGTCCAGGCGTTGAGTCGCGAGTTGATACCCGATGACGTCTTGCGAATTAGGTCCTGGCACACTCACACACACACGTTTGTCTCTCCAACAACAACAAACCCTCGCAGGTACGACGACTGCACTGACGCACCATCGAGTCTCGTCTCTACTCTCCTGGCCTCGTCTCGTCATCGGCGTGGGAGATGAGGATACTTTCCCCGAGTGATCGACGCTGAACGCAACCATTGCTGTACATTTTACTCAACAATGCCAGTCGTTCTGATCCCTCGCCGAGACGACTCGATGACGAGAGACGAGAGACGAGAGACGAGAGACGAGAGACGAGACCTGACCTGTTGTTATTCGTTGTTTCCGTGGTTGCATCACCCATCACCCACCCGGTCGGTCAGTTGATGTCAAAACTATTAGATGACGAGACTGACGTGGACGCGCGTCGCGTTTTGCGATGCGCTATATCACGACTTCGTGAGCGACAATCGAGGCATTTGTCTGATGATCGACCCGTGGTGATCGACCCTGGATACGAGATTCTCCCGCACCTCGCCCTCGACGCCAGTCACTGCCGACGCGGGGCGCCAATTTTGCCACCGCTGCGCGCCCTCCCATGGCCTCAGCGGTCTTCCTATTATCTACATGGCGCAGAGTGACGTGACTGGTGCCTTGGGCAAAGGAAAGCCGCGACTCCCGTGGGCGGACCGAATCGATGGGCTCACACACACAAACTACTCGTTTTCACATTTCGCCCCAGTTTTTTGTAATCGAACGACGACTCGCGACACGAAGAGACGGAAAGGATGTCTCTCCGACGCTCGACGATCTCGGCGGCCCTCCGGCTGGCCAACAGAACAAACGGCGCCGGGACGACGCTGCTTCACGCCGAGAATTCCACGATTCAGACGTCCAGAACATCAGCAGGTGGCGCGCGTTTCAGCGCGTCTGCGCACGCGGGCAGCGGGGACACGAAAGAGCACAAGCGGACGGACGTCATGGCGGCGTCCGGCATGGATCCAATGCGGAACAGCAAGAGGAAATTGACGATATACGCCGTGCCCAAGACGGCCATGCAGTCGGGGTCGGCACAGACGCTGCAGGGCGGGGCGCCGGCGTGGCGCATCGTCGCGGAGGTGGAGAGCAAGTGGGCCAACCCGTTGCTGGGGTGGACGAGCACGGCGGACCCGCTGGAGACGACGCTGAGGACGCTGACGTTCTTCAGCAAGGAGGAGGCTGCCGCGTACTGCGACAAGATGGGCTACAAGTACGAGATCGAGCCGGCGGTGTCGGTGAACAAGATGGTGAGACCAAAGAAGTTCCAGGGATACGGGAACAACTTTGGCGTGAACAGGCTCAAGGGAGGGACGCCGATCGGCGGCCTGCGGAGCGAGCAGGAGCCCAAGTCGCGAAAATAGGCTGTAAATCGAATTTTGAGGCGCCACGTTGACCCTGCGTCCTTGACGGCGTACAGTATATATATCGGGGAGATTCGGTATCGGGCTGGGAGGGGTGTTGGGTGTCGCGTGCGTGTCGGAGCGAGCGAACGAAACGCGATGGGACGACGACGACGAACCGTGGCGAAGAAGGCCGCCGACGAGACCCCTCGGCAGACTCGGAAAGCGGCGCTGGAGGAGCTGGCCGCGGCGAGGTCCGGGGTCGCTCGCGGCGAGGACTCGTTGTCCCGTCGGCGGAGCACGCTGATCGACAGCAGCGCGTCGGAGGGGAGCGTGCGGAGCGAGTCGAGCGGGGACTCGGTGGAGGAAGCGCGTCGGCAGGCGAGCCGGAGGAAACGGCGCGGTGTGGGGGCTCGGAAGGGAGCTCATGCGA
>Ga0181573_10000550_pt1 | contig 39025 bp, 25 predicted proteins | sample 101ome_25_FD_148643 | JGI IMG/M metagenome (GOLD analysis project Ga0181573, IMG submission 148643) | Coastal salt marsh microbial communities from the Groves Creek Marsh, Skidaway Island, Georgia - 101409BT metaG (spades assembly) | ecosystem: Environmental > Aquatic > Marine > Intertidal zone...
CGTGAAAACGGTTCGGGGTTGCCTCGGGTATCAGCCGGGTAAAACCCTTACCAGCAGTAAGATTAGTACACCTGCTAACATCTAACTTAACTTTAAGACCATAAGTAACTTAGTTAGACTCTTCCGTGAAACGGGGTTATTACAAGTATTCAAACGGTACACCCGGTCATCAGACTCACGAGTACCACCCACGAGCAGACGAGCAGACAGCAGACAGGCTGTCTGGCTGGTCCGCTCCTGTCGGAGCTGTGAAAATAAAACTCCGATGGAATCTGACGACGACGTCACTCGATGGCTGCGCCGATGAGGAGGGCGCTCGGCGCGCTCGCGCACCGCGCCGCCGCCGCGGGAGTCGGCGCGACTCCCGCAGGCGATATCGCGACATCCCTCGCGCTTCGAAACGCGCGCGCGTGGAGCGTAGCGGCGCGTGCTTCAGGCGCGAGAAACGTCATCGCGGAGGTTGGTGGATCCCTCCAAACGTCACCGTCGACGATGATCCCGCGGCGGGTCGATCCGATCGCCGGCGCGGGACACGCGGTGTGGCGCGCGTACGCGGCATCGACGGCGAAGGCATCGACGGCGGCTCCGTCGTCCGCGGCGCTGGCCACCGCCGCGCGCCGCGCGTTCTCCTCCGCCGCGACGGCGACGTCCGTCCCGCCAGTCGCGACGCATCCGCTGGTGAACGGAGGACCCGCCGCGGAACGAGCGCTCGGGTGGTGGCTCGCGGGCGGGTGCGCGTGGGTGTACAGCATGGTCGTCCTGGGCGGCGTCACGCGGCTCACTCGCAGCGGCCTGTCCATGACCGACTGGAAGTTCGTCGAGAAACCGCCGCTCACCGCCGAGGACTGGGACGCGGAGTTTGCCAAGTACAAGGAGTCCCCAGAGTACAAGAAGACGAACACGTGGATGACCGTGGACGACTTCAAGTTCATATACTGGATGGAGTGGGGGCACAGGCAGTGGGGCCGCGCCCTGGGCGGGTACTTCGTCCTGCCCCTGGCGTACTTCGCCGCCAAAGGGTGGGTCACGCGCTCGCTCGCAACGCGCCTGGCGACGTTCTTCGGCTTCGGAGTGGCGCAGGGAGCGATTGGCTGGTGGATGGTCAAGTCCGGGCTCGTCGAGGACGCGGATAACCCGACGAACGCCCCGAGGGTGTCGCCCTACAGGCTCGCCGCGCACCTCACCGGCGCGTTCACCATATACGTCGCCATGCTGTGGACGACGCTCGACGCGTGGTTCCCGAACCCCCCCGTGGCTCGACATTGTTCTGTATACTCACACTCGGCCGTGATGTCCAACCGGAACACGCCGGGCGCCGTCAGCGAGGCGGTGTTGGGCGCGGCGAGGCACGCGAGGGCCGTCGTGCACCCGCTCGCCGCGCTCGTGGGCGTCACCGCGCTCTCGGGGGCGTACGTCGCCGGCATGGACGCCGGGAGGGCGTACAACACGTTCCCGCTCATGGACGGAAGATGGATCCCGGACGAGTACTGGTCCATGTGGGAACGGCGCGGGTGGAGGAACTTCTTCGAGAACACCGCCGCCGTGCAGTTCGATCACAGGGTGCTGGCGATGTCCACGCTGGCGGCGGTGACGTACGTGTGGGGCGCGCACAGGTTTAACGGCAGGTTGCCGCCCAGCGCGAGGGCGCTGCTGGACGCGTCGATGCTCTTGACCCTCGCGCAGGTCGGGCTGGGTATCTCCGCGTTGCTGAACCACGTGCCCGTGAGCCTCGGGAGCTTGCACCAGGCGAACGCGCTGAACCTGTTCACCGCGGTGGTGGGGTTGATGCACGTGCTCAGGCGGCCGAGGGCGGGCGGTCTCCCCGCTTTTTCGGATGCTTTCACGGAGGCGCGAAGGGTCGCGTCGACGGGTGCCAAAACGGCGACCAAACCCGGGGTCAAGGTCAAGGTGAAGCGCAAGTAGGAGGATTCTTTTTCTTTATCACATGTAAGGGTTGCAAGAAAGACGAGGGACGTTCTTTTCACGACGCACGCCGTGCGCCGCGAGGTCACAGCCGAGCTCGCTGGAACCTCCTGGACCCGCCGCCGGCTCGCTTCTTCCTCGCCCCGTCTTCGTATCCGGCTTTGGCGCGGTCCCAGTCGATCCCGTGCCTGATCCTCGCGAGGGACGAGAGCTCCTCGCTGTCCAGCGTGCGACTCAGAGCCTCGTACACCGACAGCTCCCTCTCGACGCCGTTCGTCGCCGTCGTCGTCGTCGTCACTCCCGTTTCCCTCGCTTCCAGCCTCGCCACGCCGTCCTCGCCCAACCTGAACCCGAGCAGCGACGCCTTGTTGAGCGCCAAGGAGATCTCCTTCCTCGCCGCGAACGGTGTGTCGTCCCGAAGGACCACCGCGCGAAGCCCGCGTTCGACCGCGTCCCGCAGCTTCTCCGACCTGGCGAGGGCGTCCGCGTAGTGAATCTCCTGTCCGAACACGCTGGGCGTGTCCGTCTCCACCAGGCGCAGCGCCAGGTTCAGGTGCGACGAGCCGAGGGTGGTGTACGCGACGCCGCTCCGCGCCCACGACCGCTTGCTTCGCAACGGGGGCATCACCGCCGCGTTGTCTCGCACGAACCGCCTCCAGCGTTTGTACGCGTCGCCCCGAAGCGTCGCGCCGGCGTCGCCCCGCACCACCACCGGCACCTCGTGCGCTTCGCTGAACCCCTCCTTCACGATGCTCCACGCGATGCCGTGCGCGTGCTCGATGGACACGAGGGTACCCTCCCTGTTCGTGCTGTCCGGTATGACGTCCTTGGGCCGCACCTTACGCGGACTCGCGGGGTCGGACCAGCGGCTGATGAGGTCGTTCAGGCGGGAGACCACCGCGCCCACCTCGTCGTCGCCCATTTACTGCGCTGGCGTCGTGAGGAATGAGTCAGCAGCTAAGTTTCAGTCGCAGATTTCGCAGCTGCGTCCAGAATGACCCGCGCGTCTACGTCACCGCTCCTCCTCGCGGTCTTCGTCGCCACGATGGGCAACGTCACCGGCCGCATCGCGGCGGATCTCGGCATCCCGGGCAAGTCCTGGCCCACCCCGCGAACCACCGAGACGGAGTTTGCGGCGCTGACCCGGTCCGACGGCAACCTGGGTCGGGCCACCTTCGGCGCGGGCTGTTATTGGGGGACGGAGAGGTGGTTCGCGAACAACTTGGAGACGAAGCGCCCGGGGTGCGTCAGGGCCACGTCTGTGGGGTTCATGGGGCCCGAACCTCCGAGGGAGGGCGAGTTCCCGACGTACAAGGAGGTGTGCACGGGTCGCACGGGCCACGTCGAGGTTGTCCAGATCGTGTTCGATGAGACGAAGTGCACGTACGAGGAACTCAACGAGCACCTCTACACTTTCCACGATCCGACGACGAAGAATCGCCAGGGGAACGATCACGGGCCGCAGTACGCCAGCGTGGTGTTCGCGCACGACGAGTCGCAGAGGAAAACCGCGGAGAAGGTCAAGGCTAAGGTGCAGAGAGCGCTGGACGCGGGGGAGATTGCAGACTTTGCCGGCTCGAAAGTTCACACCGCCGTCGAGGACGCCACGGTGTTTTTCCCCGCGCACGAGGACCACCAGCGTTACCTGGAGAAACGCCCGGGGGGGTACTGCAACCACAGGCGGCGGTTCAGCTGGGAGGGCGTGAAACTCGGTAGGATGTGACGCGTCCGATGCGGCGGGGGGTTCGAAAAGGGCCGGGGAAAGAATATCGTGAATCGAATTTAGAGCTTCGACGCGGTCTCCGGCTCGGGCTCCCAGAACTGGCTGTCCACGTACTTCTTCCAGTCCGTCACCCCCGCGGGCTTGACTCCCTGACCGTCCCGCTCCATCAGCTCGCACACCCTCGCCGTCAGATCGTGGCTCACCTCTCGTATGGAGTCAAAGTCGGGGAACAGCTTGCCAACCGCCAGCTCCGCCTCCGTGGTCATCGCGCTGAGCGCCTCCGCGGCGGCCAAGAACGCGTCGTCGCTCACCTCCCTCGCCCCCGCCAGCACCGCCGCGTGACCCAACGCCGGGAACACGTACGCGTTGTTCGCCTGCGCCGGGTGCAGGGTTTTGCCGCGGTAGGTCATCGCCGGGAACGGGCTCCCCGACGCAAACACCGCGCGCCCCTCCGTCCACGTCACCGCCTGCTCAAACGTGCACTCCGCCTTGGACGTGGGGTTGGACAGGGGCATGATGATCGGGCGCGGGTTCAGGGCCGCCATCTTACGCACCACCCGCTCGTCGAACGCGCCGTGAATCGTGGAGACGCCGATGAGCACGGTGGGTCTTATCGCGTCAATCGCGGAGAGCAGGTCGGGTCGGTACGGGACGTCGTGCGCGAAGGCCACCTTGTGCGGCTGCAACGCGTGCCGCGGGGTCTGCGGCGCGTCCAGCCGCTGCTTGCACACCAGCCCCTTGCTGTCCATGAAGTAGCACCTGTTGATGGCGTCGTGGTGCGACATGCCGCGCTTCTCGAGGGCCATGGCGATGAGTTCGCCGATGCCCACGCCCGCCTCGCCCGCGCCGTAAAATAGGACGCGCTGCTCCGTCAGGTCCGCGCCCGTCGCCCTCAAGCCGCTGAGCACCCCCGCGAGGGCGATGCACGCGGTGCCCTGGATGTCGTCGTTGAAGCACGGCTGACGGTGCCTGTACCTCTCCAGTATCCTGAACGCGTTGGTGTTGCCGAAGTCCTCGAACTGCACGAGACACCGCGGCTGCCACGAGCGCATCTCGGACATGAACTCCTCCACAACCTCGTCGTACTCCCTCCCGCGCAGCCGCTCCCGCCTCAGGCCTCTGTACATCGGGTCCTCCAGCAGGGACTTGTTGTCGGTGCCCACGTCGATACACACGGGCAGACACTGGTTCGGCCGAATCCCCGCGCACACGCTGTACAGCAGGATCTTGCCCTCGGCGATGCCCATCCCGCCCGCGCCGAGGTCGCCCAGGCCCAAGATCCGCTCCCCGTCCGTCACGACCGCAACCTTCAGGTCGTTCGCCAGCGACGGAGGTGCCCGCGACCGCAGCGCCTCGCCAACGCGACCCTTATCGTCCGCGGTGATGTACACGCCCTGCTGAGCGATCGGGAGCGTGTGGTATGTCTGGCAAGCCTCGCCCACCGTGGGGGTGTACACGTACGGCATGATCTCCATCGCGTTGTTCACCAGCAGTCGGTAGAAGACCCCCGCGTCGTCGTGCTGCAGCTGCCTGAGGAAGATGTACTTGTCGATGGCGCGCGATGCAGCGCGAAAGCCATTTAGGGCGCTGAGCGTGGCGGACATCTTCTTCTAGCGCCGCCGCTCTGTGCCCTGCGCTGGGAGCGATGCACGCGGGGAAAGGCACCCTTCCGTTCCAGCTTTTGTTGTGCAAGGCGGCGACAGGAGCTTTTCGGCAGACCCGACCGGCATACGGTGAGCACGAGCGATTCGACCGGGTGATTTGAAAGCGACTTACGGTCAATATTGATCGATGGCCCGCACATTTCATCGACTCCAACACCCTGAACGAAATATCCCGTCGTTGATCGGCGTTCCGTGATCATTGTGACAGAAGAGATCACAAATTCCACGCTGTCATCATTCGCCCAACCCGAGAAGCGTCCGGTTTCATCCACAAAACTGTAAACTCCCCCGAGTTTCTCAGTTCTTAAACCTTGAAATGCGATCCGATCACGTTTTTGAGGAAATGACTCCCCGAGACCAGCGAGGTTCCGTGGGGAATGCGGCAATTTCATTGGACACGCGTCCAACTTATCCTGAACGATGGGAGCCTCTCAACGGGACCGAGGCTTGTGGCTCTGCTCCAATCGGGAAAAAAAGGAGGACGGACGCCCGGCGAGCGACCATAACCGCACGCCTCACACGCACGCTCGCGTCAGTGTCCATCGCACCGACCAAAGCACAATGGCTGCCGTCACCATGAACATGGCCGCCGTCAAGGCGCCCGTCGCCTTCGGCGCCAAGAAGTCCGCCTTCTCCGGCTCCCGCGTTTCTGCCGTGGCCCCCAAGACTGTTGCCGGCGGCCGCGCTTCCCTCCAGGTGCGTAACGATTCCCAGCCCGCGATGCGCGAAGATGCGATCCAACGGCGGTACCCGCGTCGCGCGGGTGTGAAGCCACGTCCGGATGGCGTGATCATCGCCCGGACTGCGGCCTGGGCGTCCGTTCCGGCATCTCCGGATGGCCCTCCCACGGGTTTTTGAGGGTTCTTCGAAGCGGTATATCCGGATGCGGTTTCTCCGGACCGTGGGGTCCGTGGCGAAGGGCGCGCGATCTGGGCGACGCGCGACCGCGATGCGCGCGGATTGACGCGTGATAGTGCCCGTGGGGTGCACGCGTTCTTCCGCGATGCTCCGCGCGCGCTTCAATCGCTCGTGCGGACTCGCGCACGCCCTCGTCCGACCGGGTCCCTCCAACGCGAGGAGTGGATAGGGCCTGAGATACCTTCGCTGCAGCGGGGGAAAAAAACACCACGATCCGTCGCTCAACTTTCCCCGCCTCTACCCCCCGAACGACAGGTCATGAACGCGTCCGGCAAGGAAATGCGCGACCGCATCGCCTCCGTCAACGGCACCCGCAAGATCACCGAGGCGATGAAGCTCGTCGCGGCCGCCAAGGTGCGCCGCGCGCAGGACGCCGTGATCAACGCGCGCCCCTTCTCCGAGTCTCTCGTCAAGGTGCTCTTCGCCATCAACACTCGCCTCGCCGGTGAGGATGTCGACGTGCCCCTCTGCAACGTCCGCCCCGTCAAGACCGTGCTCCTCCTCGTGTGCACCGGCGACCGCGGTCTCTGCGGCGGCTACAACAGCTTCATCATCCGCAAGACGGAGGCTCGCGTCGCGGAGCTCGAGGCTATGGGCGTCAAGTGCAAGCTCGTGTGCATCGGCAAGAAGGGTGGCGTGTACTTCAAGCGCCGCCCCCAGTACGATGTCGTCAAGCGCTTCGACATGGGCCAGTCCCCCACCACCGACGAGGCCCAGGCGATCGCCGACGAGGTGTACTCTGAGTTTGTCGGCGAGGAGGTTGACAAGGTTGAGCTCGTGTACTCGCGCTTCGTGTCCCTCATCTCCGCCGAGCCCTCCATCCAGACCCTGCTCCCCATGTCCAAGGAGGGCGAGATCTGCGACGTCAACGGCAAGTGCATCGACGCCAAGGAGGACATCATGTTCACCCTCACCTCCGAGGATGGCAAGTTCGCCGTGAAGGGTACCCCCGTGGAGACCGAGGTTGCCGGCTTCGAGGGTGTCATGCAGTTCGAGCAGGACCCCAACCAGATCCTCGACGCGCTCCTCCCCCTCTACATGAACTCCCAGATCCTCCGCGCCCTCCAGGAGGCCCTCGCCTCCGAGCTCGCCGCGCGCATGAACGCCATGTCCACCGCGTCCGACAACGCCAAGGACCTGTCCAAGCGCCTCACCCTCGAGTACAACCGCGTCCGTCAGGCGAAGGTCACCTCTGAGATCATCGAGCTCGTCGCGGGCGCCGCCGCCGCCGCCTAAATTGGCGGCTCCCGGCGCACTAGAGGTTGATACGACGCAGAGGTGTTTCTTAGATTCTTTCGGCGAAAAAAGGTTTATTAGGGCGAGGGCGCGCGGCGGAGCGAGTCGGATGTCGCGCGACCGGAGGTCTGGAGTTGCGCCGGCGAGCGCCGGCGAGTGATGTGCGGGTAGAAAAAGGCATTAACGGGTTTGGGTCGAGGCGCGCGGGCGGGAACATTTCCCGACGCGCGCGCCCGGGCCCCGCCTTCGATACACGCATCAAACGGACATTTGATTGTTAATATCTAAAAATCAATGCTTGAACCGAATGAGTCGCGGCTACGCAACCTTGGCCTTGGCGGGTCGCGATCGCGTCGCGCTCAACCTCTTTCCCAAAAACGTCCTCGCGCCGCGCTCGAGCGGGGTCAGCGCGACCGCCGCCAACGCCAGGGTCCACACCAACGCGTGGCCGTCCTCCACCGCGTCGTAACCCGCGAGAAACCCGCCGTACCCGTACTCCGGCGAACCCGGAGCCATCCTCCACGCCGCCGCCGCCGCCGCCGCGAGCGCGACGCCCCCGCACTCGCCGCTCGCCCTCGCGAAGTTAACCGCGAGGCTGACGACGGACCCGACGACGGAGACGCGCCTCAGCACCGCCACCGCGGAGGCGGTGGACACCAGCATGAGGAACTGATTCATGCGCAGCATCCTGCCCTGCGTGAGGTATCGCCGCTTCACCAGCGTCTGCAGGAAAAACTCCATGACGTACGCCGCGTTGAGTCCGAGCCAGTACAGCCGAAAGGGCGTCGCGTCGACCAGACTCAGCCCCAGCCCCGGTCCCAGCCCAGGGGGTTTAATCCGAGGCTTTCGAAGCCCCTCGAAGCCGTCGATGGCCACGCCGACGTTCAACCCGTGCAGCATGAAGTGTTTGTAGAAGACGTACTGGTACTTCTTCATCCTGTACAGCACGGAAGTGACGCCCCAAGGGTCCCGGCCCTTCTTGGCGTCGTAGTTGTCCGAGAAGCGGTTCGTGGGAAACGCGCCGCGGAACACCCACGGAACGGTCACCGCCGACAGCAGCGTCAGTCTCGGCGCCAAGCTCCCTAGGCTCATGTGACGCCGGCCCAGCGCGCGGTCGCTCTCGTCGACGCGCGCGACGAGGTGCAGAAACGCGACTTGGCAGAGGTTGAGCGCCTGGTAGAACGAGTGCTCCAGCATCTCCTCAAACGTGACCGTCTGGTCGGGGTCGAGCGGCCCGCTCGCCTTGTTCTGCACCCTATCCTCCTCGTGGGCGTGCTTGAAGTCGTACGCGGCGGTGAGGGTCAGCGTCGTGCCCGCGACGCCGAGCAGAACGTCGAAGGCGACGCGTCCGGGTTTGTCCAGGGGGAACCCCGGCGCGTCGAACCACGCGCCCCCAGCCCCGCTCCCGGCGCTCTCCCCGTCGTCAGAACCCGACGACACGCGCGCCGCGATGTCTGTCAATCCCACGATGAGAACCGCGATGTACACCGCGCCCATCATCCTGTGACGTCTGCCGTATCTTGGCAGGAACAGCCTCCTGAAGTTGGGCGCGACGAGCGTGAGGATGAGTTCCAGGAGGAAGAGCGCCATGGCCGCCGTGGGAAACGCGTACGGTCGCGACATGAACTCGGCGAGGCGCTCTTGAAGCGCGGTCATTCTGCCACTATGTCTATCTACGCGGTAACCTAGCGGCCGTCGTCGGCACACGGGGCCAGGTGACCCGTCCTGGGGCGCGCCCGCCCCGAGTGGCCAAGCACACCTGAAAACGAGCATCGTTTCAGCTCGACAAGTGGCAAACTGCGATTTGAACGCGCGCCAGATCGGCAGCCGCGGACCTGCACCGCGCAGCCCCTCACGCTCTCCCGTCATCCGGTCTCGTCTCTAAACGCGCGAACGCGATGCCCAATTCAGTCGCCGTCTTCGCCGCGCTGGACGAGCTCGTCCCACCGCAGGCGCTCCTCGCGTTATCCAAGGTCATCGTCTCGATCTCCGATCTGGTGGCGTTCGCGCAGGCGCAGGACACGATGAGCCGCATTGGCCACCTCATAGTCTTCGGCTTCGTCTACGCCATCTACAGGCTCATCACGCACGAGTGGGTGCCCCAGGTCGACGTCGAGCTCACGAAGGAGGAGAAGGCGGGCCTGCCCGGCAAGCGCTGGAAGCCCGGCACGCCGTTCCCCAAGGACTTGATCCCGTGCTACGATCCCGGCACGCTCGAGATGCTCGGCCCCGACATGCCCGCGGACAACGCCGATCAGGTGCGGGTCAAGATCGAGCGCGCGCGTATCGCGCAGAAGAAGTGGGCCAAGTCCTCGTTCAAGCAGCGCCGCCTGCTCATCAAGACCATCCAGAGGTTCGTCCTCGAGAATCAGGACACCATCTGCAAGGTCTCCGCGAGGGACTCCGGCAAGCCCCTCGTCGACGCCGCATTCGGCGAGGTCATCGTGACGCTCGAGAAGTGCAAGTGGCTGATCAAAGAGGGCGAGAAGTGGCTCAAGCCCGAGAAACGGTCCTCCGGTCTCATGATGTTCTACAAGAACGCCCGCGTCGAGTACCACCCAGTCGGCGTCATGGGCGCGATTGTCCCTTGGAACTATCCCTTCCACAACGGTGCGTCCCACTCGCGTCCTCGCCCTTTTCTTCCCGTCCTCGCCTCGTTTGCCCCCGTCTCTTTTTTGACGGCGTTCGTGGCTGACTCGCCCGGTTTCGTCCGCGTCTGTTCAATCACAGTGTTCAATCCGCTGCTCGCCAACGTATTCGCGGGTAACGCCCTGGTCGTGAAGGTCTCGGAGTACGCCTCGTGGTCCTCGCTCTACTACGGTCGCGCCATCAAGGCGTGCCTCGCGGCCGTGGGCGCGCCGGAAGATTTGGTCCAGATCGTCCACGGCTACGGCGAGGCGGGCAACGCTCTCGTCACCGGCGGCACCGACAAGGTTGTCTTTGTCGGGTCCACGGGCGTCGGTCGCATGGTGATGAAGGCGGCGGCGGATACCCTCACCCCCGTGGTCCTCGAGCTCGGCGGCAAGGATCCGTTCATCGTCCTCGAGGACGCCAGCCTCTCGCAGTGCGTCCCGATGGCGCTCAGAGGCGCGTTTCAATCGTGCGGCCAGAACTGCGCGGGTGCCGAGCGGTTTTACGTTCACGAGAAGATCCACGACAAATTCGTCGCGCGGGTGATGAAGGCGGCGAACCAGCTCAGGCAGGGTTGGGCCCTCGCCCCGGGCGTGGACTGCGGCGCGATGTGCATGCCCAACCAGGCTGCGTACGTGCAGAGCCTCATCGACGACGCGGTCGCAAAGGGCGCCAAGGTGGAGTGCGGCGGCGCGATCGACGAGGACGCCCCGGGCCAGTTCTACCCGCCCACCGTGCTCACGAACGTGAACCACTCGATGAAGATCATGAAGGAGGAGGTGTTCGGGCCCGTGCTCTCGATCGTCAAGATTCGCAGCGACGAGGAGGCGGTGGCGCTCGCGAACGAATGCGACTTTGGCCTTGGCTCCAACGTCTTTGGCAGCAGGCGCCGAGCGCTCAAGGTGGGCTCCCAGCTCAACGCGGGCATGACCACCATCAACGATTTCTGCGCCACGTACATGGCGCAGTCGCTCCCGTTCGGCGGCGTCAAGGAGAGCGGGTTCGATCGCTTCGCGGGCATCGAGGGCCTCCGCGGGTGCTGCAACGTCAAGTCCGTCGTGGTCGACGGCATCCCCGGGATCCGCACGGACATTCCCCCGCCGCTGCAGTACCCCGTGCAGCACTGCGCGTTCCCGTTCTGCAAGGCGCTGTGCCACATGTTCTTCGGGCTGAACATATTGGAGAACGCGCGGGGTCTGTTCATGCTCGTGTCGGCGATGATGATTCCCACGCCGAAGGTGCTCCTGAAGGGTGGAAAGAAGGATTGATGCTAACTATTTGCACACATACGATTTTAATTAATTAAATACAATGAAAAATAAGGACTGAATTCCAAGAATGTTGTCATACGGTTCGCGATCACCTCCCCTCCAGCAAAGAATATACCATCACCAGCAAGTACGTGCCTGGTAGTTTTCCGCGGAGCTTCAAGGAGACGGACACTCATAGGCGCGACCTTCGGAACAGGAGGGCGGTCCTCATGGCGCCCTTCACCGCGTCGAAGCGAAGGCAGGCGAAGCTCATAGTCTACTGCGGCGTCACCGCCATGGGCCTGATCGGCTACGGTGAGTGCCCGCGCGCTCCGATCCCCATCGGAAAATCCAATCCCGCCCCTCTATCCGACACCCACGTACTCACCGAACCCCGCCCCGTTCTTCTCGCAGCCATACTCATCAGCCTCCACGCCGCATCCGGGGGTTCATGGGCGGAGGAGGCGCGCCGCCTCGAGGCATCGCGAGACGCGCGCGGCGACCGCGACTTCCTCAGCCGCGATGCCTTCACCGGCGGGTACGGCAGGGACCGGTTCGGGATCGATCGGTCCGCGCACGGCATCGGCTCCCGGGGCGGCGTCCCCCGGCCGCAGTCGCTCGGGAACGACGCGTATCGCACGGACGGTCAGATCGATCCGCTGGGCGACGCCGACGCCGACGCCGACGCGACGGCGTCGCTGGTGGAGCAGGGGCTGATGGAAGAGGACGAGTTCGGGTCGCATCACGCGCTCGGGCTCGGCGCGTCGCGCGGGACGGAGGACGACGACGACGACGTGGACCCGTCGCTCTACGACGAAGAGGAGGAGGACGAGTGCCACGAGTCCCCAAACACCGAGTACTGGGGCGAGCTCTCCAAAGGCGTGCTCGCCAACGGAAACGCCAACAGGGCGGACACGGCGCGAGCGTGCTGCGAGTCGTGCAAGAAGAACGACGTCGTGTGCAACGCGTGGGTGTGGGACCCGTCGTCCAAGGCGTGCTGGTTGAAAAAGACGACGACGTACCAGCCCCCGGCGTACGATCCGGCCAAGATCACCTTCACCTCGGGGGCGCTCCACCCGACGCAGCCGAGGTACGCCGCAATCGCGAAATCGAAGCGGGATCGGGAGGATCCGCCGTTTTGCCTTCACACGATGATCACCAGCAACGGCCAGCCGTACATGAACTGGCAGACGCGCGTGTTTCACCAGACGTGGCGCGAGGCGTCACAGACGCGCGGGTCCCCCCTGAGACACTTCACGCGCGTTCTCCACAGGACGAAAGACGACGAGCTCGTGAACGAGATTCACACGGTGCGGATCGACCCGACGCACCCCGAGTGCGACAGGGGCTGCGACTACGCGGTAAAGGACAGGGCGCGCGCCATCGCGGAGTGGACCAAGCTTCCGGACGCTCGGAGGTGCTCGCACGTGCTCATGGCCGAGACGGACTACCTGTTTGTCCGTTCGCCGCCCCCCAGCGTGTTGCTCGAGAAGGGCCACTCGTACGGTTTTCTGTTCGGGTACATCATCCCGTGGCACGCGGACGCCATGCCGGCGTCGCGCGAGTTCACGCAGTTCATGCAGCGCGAGGGCACGTGGCGCAAGGGTGGGTTTATTTTTTATTTTCGTATGGGCAATTATTCTGACATCGTGTTTTGTTCACAGGGCTGAAGATCGAGGACGTCCCCCAGAGCGGCAACGCGCCGCAGGTGATGCACGTGGACGACTTGGCGAAAGTCGCGCCCACCTGGGCGGACCTGGTCGAGTTCGGGGAAGATAACGCCGTGATCAAGAAGGTCTTCGGGTGGGTTCGGGACATGTACGCGTTCGATTTCGCGCTCGCCAGCGTCGGAATCGAGGTGCACTACCCGCCGGTGCCGTTCAACAAGCTCATGGTGCAGCCCCCGGCGGACGTGCGACTGGGAGCTGCTTCGTTCATGCACTACACGTGGTCGCCGATTTTGAGCGATAAGACGGGCGCGACGCGGTGGAGGTTCGATAAGAGGCAGTTCCAGGGCGCCGCGGGGAGCAGCCCGGACTTTGTGGCGCTGGAGGAGCAGCCCTTGCCGCCGAGATGGGACCCGAAGGCGGGTTACAAGCTGCAGGCTGGCGAGGTGGTCACCGAAGAGGGCCTGGCGCTCATGACGATGATGGCCGAGGCCTTCAACGGGGGCGTCCGCGCGCTGCCGGGGAAGTTTCCCGAGGGGTACGACAGTCTCGCGGACGTCGCGAACGCGCGGACGACGTAGAGTTAGCTCGACATGTGGACAACGCCGAAATATGATCATTTTATCGCCGAAAAAAAAATATCTCCATCAAATACTAAACTCAACAATAAGATGTATTGTGAACACGTGTTAAAAAACATACAATTTAGTAATTCGTTGAAATACATCGGCGTATGGGAATCGTTGTCAGGATTTGGCGTCGACGTGTCCCAGACTGCCTGGTGCGCGTGAATAGGTTTTACCTAGGTCTTCCTCGCATTGGAGGCCCACTTCAGCGATACACTCGCTGTATCCATCCAACACTACATGTCTGGTAGGAAGATGGCTGCTTTCGCCCTCACCACCGCTCGCATGATTGTCGCCAAGCCCTCCGTGGCGGCCACCGCGCGCGCAGCCTCCGCGTCCGCCGTCCGCGTTCCCGTGGCGGCTGCGCCCATGATGGCTCACAGCGTCCGCGCTGTCTCTCAGCGCGGCTTCGTCGGCTTCGCCGCTCCCCGCGTGTTCGCGCCCCGCCAGCAGCGCGCCGCCTTCACCATGGAGGCGGCCGCCGAGGACGGCGCCGCCGTCTCCGGCGAGGAGGGAGTCAAGCTCTACGTCGGTGCGTTCCGTGCCTTTTTCATATCCGCCCGTAACGAACGCGCTCGCCGCTCCGCGCGCGCGGGTCCGTCCCGCGTACCCTCCACGACCCCGCCGCCGATGCGCGTCAGCTTTATACGCGCCGACGGCGATGTTCAAGCGTCGATCGACCCTTCCGAGGCGACCGACGCCGCCCCTTCCGGTCGCGATCGCGGCTCCCCCGATCACCAATCGCGTAACCGACCTTCTCACCTCTCGCCATCCTTCATTCGACGATCCAGGCAACCTCAGCTGGGGCGTGACCAACGACTCCCTCGCCGACGTCTTCAACCAGTACGACGCATCCGACGTCACCGTCGTCACGGACATGAACACCGGCAGGTCCCGCGGCTTCGGCTTCGTCACCGTCCCGTCCTCCGCCGTCGCGGACGAGGCCATCGCCGCGCTCGACGGCGCCGACGTCGACGGCAGAGCCATCCGCGTCAACGTGTCCGTGGCGCGCGAGGACCGACCCCAACGTGCGCCTCGCGACGGCGGCGCTCGCCGCGGGTACGACTTTGACGGTCGCAAGGTGTACTTCGGCAACCTGTCCTGGGGCATGGACCACCTCGACCTCCAGGACTTGTGCGGCGAGTTTGGCACCGTGGAGGACGCTCGGCTCATCACCGACCGCGAGACGAATCGCTCCAGGGGTTTCGGGTTCGTGACCATGTCCACCGTGGCGGAGGCGGAGGAGGTCGTCAACCAGCTCAACGGACAGGACGTCGATGGACGCGTGCTCCGCGTCAACATCGCCAACGTCGACAAGTAAGCGCGACGGGGGTGACGGGAAGAACGACGCGTTCCTTCGAGGAAAAATTATCATTGTTTTTTTGCTAACACGGATGGGGAGACACGCGGTGGATGACGCGGCGGGGGAGGCGGCGACGCGGTTGTACCTTATTGTCTTCTCTCACTGGCGATGCGGTTGCACAGCTTGTACAGGCGACGCGCGAGCCACGCTTGCAGGTTTTTGTTTGAATCCCTGGGACACAGTCCCAGGTTGTATAATCAAAAGACATTTCAGGCTGAAGAAAATCATCACGGTTTCGCTCGCCTCCCTCAGTTTGACCTCCCCGGCGCATATCCGGCTGTCGTACGCTCGGGACGATGGGGACCAACGGCGCGAATTTCGCGTGGACCCCGTCGGTGGGTATGCTCTCGATCGAGCGCGTCGCCGGTGACGAGGTTGGGTGCTCCACGCCCCGGCGAGAGTCGACCGAGTTGGGTGGTGACCTGGCAACGACGATTCTCGGTCGCCTGTGCCTCGACCTCCCGGACGTCTTCGCGGGCGAGGTGCTCCGACATCTGAGCGCGTGCGATCGAACGATGCTCGCGTGGACGTGCGGTTGCATCAGGCGCGCGGTTCTCGCGTCGAAGCTACCGAGGTGCGGCGTGGTGAACCACTCGACGCGCGAGAGAGATGTCGAACCGCACGATATCGTCGGGTCTCGCAACCACGGCACCGAGCCTCCTTCGGGGCGACGACGCGCGGACGAGAGCTGCGTGATGAAGTTCGACGAGCGCGACCTGTTAAACACTCCACGGCGCGTGCGCTGGGCCCACGAGCTCGGCATGCGGCTGCACTGGAAACTGTGCGAGAGCGCGTCATCCCGAGGACGACTCGACGTGCTGAAGGAGCTGAGGGCGTTGCGATGCCCGTGGAACTGGAGGTCGTGCGCCGCGGCTGCGAAGGGCGGACACCTGGCGACGCTCGAGTGGCTGAAGGACAACGGATGCCCGTTTCCGTGGGACGTCCTCGTCGCCTTCGCGGCGGAGGGCGGTCACAGGGAGGTGGTGGTATGGTGCCGCGAGCGGGGATGCCCGTGGGACTCTGAGACGTCCGCTTCGGCGGCTCAGGGCGGGCACCTCGAGCTGCTGAAGTGGCTGCACGCGAGCGGCTGCCCGTGGGACGGCGAGACCACGATGCAGGCGGCGCGCGCGGGTCGCAGGGATATCTTCGAGTGGGCGAAGGAGGCGGGATGCCCCGGCCACGCGTGGAGCGAGCTCGTGTTCCGGGAGGAGCCCGGGCATTTCCTCGCGGAGGGCCGATGACCCGGGAGTGAGAGCGCCGCGTCGACGAGGCTTCGTGAGTAGTTAAATGTTTTAGCAGTCGTCTTAGAACAATACTAATGTTAGGTGGTGGTCGTTTCATTCGTCCTGATGCTCGCGAGTTCAAACGGCAAACCCAGCCCCCGCGCGTCCGGGCCAACCCCGGCTCCGGGGGCGTTCACGGTATGGTACATCTATCGCCCCGCCGTCTCCCGCGTCGCCGCGGCCCTCGTCGCGCGCGCCCCATCCATCTTCGCGCGCACGACGCTGTCCGGCGGGTTCACCCCCGCCATCGCCGCCTGCACCGCCGCCTGCGCGGCCGCCTGCATCACCTCGCGGTGCAACGTCGCCTCAACCTCCGCCGGGGAGGCGCCGAAGAGCGTGGGCGACAAGCCGCTCAGCCCGCTCAGCGACACGCTCCCCTCGAGATCACCCTCGGACGCGCCGGACACGCGCCTGTCGCCGCCGACCGTCTTGGGGCCGATCGCGCCGCTGTAGAACGAGTAGAGCGCCTGGAGGGGCGCGACGAACGCGGGAGACGCCCAAGAAGCCGAGACGGCGGCCCCCCCGACGGCGGCGGGGGACGGTGCCGAGGCGGCTTGCGCGAGACCCGCGATCCACTCGGGGGAACGAAGGAGCGCAGCCGCGGTGGCGGCGGTGTCCCGAGGGTTCACGGGCGGGGCGTGCATGGGCGGGGAGAAGAGCGAGTTGGCCCCCGCGACGTCCTGTCGGAACTTGACGCTCTGGCCGCCCTTTCGGGACTTTTTGCTCATTCGTCCGTCGAGCTCCCCAAAGTTGACGGCGGGGATGGGCACGGGGGCGGGCGCGCCGCCGGGTCCCGCGCGCTGGAAGAAGGACGAGAGCCTGGACGCCGCCTTCGCGGCGTTGGCGTTGTTCGCCGCCGCAGCCTGCGCGTTGGCGGCGTCCCACTTCTTGTCCAGGGGAACCTGCCCGAGGACCGACTTGTGCTGCATCGCCTTCGCGGCCAAAGCGGCTCGCTCCAACGCAGCCTGCTGCGCGCCGGTTCCGTAGCCCTTCTCCACCGCCGCGCCCGCGGCGCCCTCCGCGAGTCGCTTGGTCACGCTCTCGGCGCCGAGCCACCCGAGTTCGCCTCGCCCCTTCGCCTTACCCTCCCGCTCGACAAACTCCAAAACCCCGATGCGTATCAAGATGGACGCCACGTCGTGCAGCCGTCGCGCGGCACCCGCGAGCGCGCCCGTTCCGTGCGCGCCCGGCGCGTCCGGCGCGGGCACGCCGCCGAGCTTCATCGCGGCCACGCACGCGTCGAACGCGATGGGCGCTCCTTTCGGCGTGGATCCCACGTGCTGCATGAGCCTGCACGCGAGCGCCTTGAGCGAAGACGCGTCGCCCGACGCGTTGGCGTCTTCCCGTTGTTGTTCGGCGGCGATGACCGCGGGCGCCTCCTCGAGGAGCTTCCCGAGAACGTCGGCGACGCGCGTGGCGCCGTGCCACTTGCACGCGCCTTTGCTGATGCGCTCCGTCACGCCCACCGCCTCCAGGACGTTCATGACGTCGTAGAGTCGGCGGCGCTTGACGCCCAGGCGCTCCGCCAACGAGTCGACGGCGACGTTACCGGCCCACTGCGCCGTGGACCCGCCGCCCTCCGTCTGCACGGCGGACACGTTGTTCTCGACGTTGGCCTCGTCGAACTCGGCGACGATGCGGTCGGTGATGGAGGCGAGGGAGTGGTCCTTGCGGACGTACGTGGGTCCCTGGTTGGCGGCGGCGGCGGCGGCGGCGGCGGCGGCGGATTTGGACGGGGACATCCACGCCTCGGCTGGGAGGGAATCCCCGACGCCCTTCTTGGACGACTTGAAAGCCTTCTTGCCGGTGCCGGTGAAAGGGTTGGCGTGGCCCATGGCGCCGCCGTCCTCGTCGTCGCTCTCGTCCGCGAGCGCGCGAATGGCGCGGTCCTTGGCGTTGGTGACGGGCGAGAAGAGCAGCCTGGTGGGCGCCAGCCCCGCGGGGGAGCCCAGGAGCGCGCCCCTGGAGAGCGCAAAGTCCTCAGCCGCCTGCGCGCCGCCGACGACGCCGCCGCCGACGGTGTGCGCGAGCGTGGGGATCGCGGGCGGGGGCATCGCGGCGGCGTCGGCCGTCTGCTGCGCGTGCGTGGCGACGGACTGAGCCCCCATCTTGTTGTTGTTGTTCATCACCGTGTTCGGTCCGCGATCGTGTCTCGCGACGGTAAACGGGGACCCGGCGCCCGCGTTTGCGAGAAACAAAGACTCGGGGTTCGCAGCCTTCATCTCGCTCTGCGTCGCCACGGCGTTGGCGATCGCCGTCCGCATGGCGCCGTTAGGGTTAGAGCCGCTGCCGAGCACGGAGAGGAGCCAGCTGTGCGGGGAGAGCGTGGGGTTTTTGGACCCACCCGCGGCGGCGTTCCCGGCGGCGGACTTGACGTCGTACAGCTGCGCGGCGGACTTGGCGGCGACCGGCGAGGCAGCCGCGGCGGCGGCAGCCTCCACCGCGGCGGTCTCGTCCTCGGCGCGCGCGTTGCGCTCGCACTCCGTCTCCGCGCGCTCCTTCATCTTGCGCGCGGCGCCGGTGACCGACCGGGTCTTCGCGTGGACGCTCCGCGGGGACTTGGCGTCTTTAAACGCCGAGCCGAGGGAGCCGAGGGAGCCGAGGGAGCCGAGCGAGTTGGGCGCGCCGCCCGAGTTGAGCAGCAGCGCGGTCTGCGCCGGGGTGAACTTCCCGACCCCGGCGTTGTTCACCGTGGGCGGGGGAATGAGTCCCGCATCCGCCGTCGCGGCCATCTTCTTGAGCGCCGAGTCCCCACCCGGCGTGCAAACCGGGGGCAGGTCCTGGCCGGCGATGGGCAGGGCGGAGGCGCCCCCCCGGGGGTTGACGAAGAGGTGCGACGCGCCGAGCTCGTTGAGCGGCGTGTGGAAGATGCTCGCGTCGAAGCCGTTCTTGTTGGCGCCGTCGGGGGTGCCGCCTTGAACTCCGATGGCTTCCTTGAAAAACGTCTCGAGCGCGTTGTGCGAGAGATCGTGGGGAAACTGCGCCAGCTCGACGGGCGGGCGGGGAAACGCCTCCGCGCCCCTCGGCTGCGAATGCTGCTGCGCGGGCGGATGCCTGATGCGCTTGGGGGACCGAACGTCGAGCCTGTACGAGGATCCGCGCTTGGCGCCGTACGAGGTGGGGGGCACCGCTTGCGCGCCCCGGGGCGCGACCATCGGGTTGGCTCGAGCGAAGGCATCCTCGGGGGGCGCCACCGGGACGTCGTCGGCGTCCAGGACGACGGGGTTCTTCCACCCCGCCCACGTATCTGCGCGCGTGTGAGGGATGGACATCACCGTGAGTGTCTAACACCGGGGAGGTCGGGTGGGAACGCGGCAAACGGTCGGGCGGACGCGCGGAGCGGACTGGACGGATAATCGAATGAATCGTCGGGAGATTTTACGCACCGGCGAGGGAGCTTCGGATGCGGAGGCACGCCGCGCCCTTCGGCACGTCGTTGTTGGCGAGCACGCGGATGGGCCCGGACACGCCGGAGCCGAGGAACTCGTCGCTCGTCGCGGAGAAGATTCCGAAGAGGAGCCTGCGTTCGGCAAAAGGTCAGCGAAAAATGTCACGACGGGGGCGTGGGGAAAAATCCGTTGGACGACGCGAAAAAACAACGGGCGAGCCGCTCTCGCGCCGGGCCGCGCCGGGCGCGGGGATCGCGAGCGGAGGACGCGGCGGGCTTTCCGCGATACGCACCTGAAGATCTTGCACTTGTTGGGTCCGAACGCCTGGACGTGGTTGGACGCCTCGTCGATGGAGATGAAGAGGTTGCGCGCATCCTTCCACTTGTCCCTGTCGTTGGCGGTTGCGTCCGGCCCGGAGGCGCCCGGGGCGCCCTTCTGGGTCCTGCCCTGCTTGCCGAACCGCTGAATGGCGCTGAGGATCGGTCCCTGGCATCCCTTGGCGCATCTGCTGCGGGTGACGGGGAGCCAGGTGTTGCCGTTCTTGTCCGTCAGCGCGGCGGAACCGTTGGCGGTGAATCCCTTGGAGGCTTTGCTGCCGCTGGATGCCGACCCGCGCGACAGCGGCTCGGCGTAGACGAGGTAGATGAGCGCGCGAACGCTGGTGCCGTTGTACAGCCTGAGCTCGTACTCCAGGGCGCTGTCGCGAACGTTATCGGGCACGTCCAGGCTGAAGCCGCGCTCGGTCGCCTCGTAGATGCCGAGCACGTCGCCGTTCGGCGCACCCTCGGCGGCATTCGCCCAGCTCCCAGCGGTGGCTCGGTCGAAGGTGAGCTCGACCTGATTGTAGGAGCGCTTCTTCTTACCGAGCTTGTAGGCGCTGTCGGTGGGAAATCGAGGTGGAGTTGGATGGAACGTCAGAACGTATGCGCGGGTGGATCGTCAAGACCGATACGTCACGGGCGGGATGCGCGCGGGCGGGGCGGGGACCGAGATTCGGGCGAGTACGGCGAAACATCGCATCGCGAGATTTCCCCGAGGTTAACGTTCGGCGGGACGCACCGGACTTCGTGCGTCTCCCTCTCCGGCTCGGTCCTCTCGACGAAGCCGTTGGGGTGCGCGGTGATGATTGGACACGGCACGAGCTTGGACATGTCCTCTTCGACCACGACCGTCGCGGCAGCGCGCGCGCCGCGGCCGGAAGCCGGTCCGGCCGGCTTCGGCTTCGGTTGCCCCGCCATTTGCTGTGAAGCCGGACGAGATTCGGGTCGTCGGCGAAGCGCGCGTGCGTGCGAGGCGACTGTGGTCCCAAGCTACCGCTCGGGTGTTATCCACGTCACGTGGACTCTGATGCGTCTGCGCGCGCGAGTGTGACCGCCTGTCGTCGGTCGTGCGCGAGCGCGTACCTGTGTTCGCCTCGGCGTCACCCAGGTCGCTTTTCCTCAGCGGCTCGCCAACAACGACTCAGAATCTCGTCTCTCACGGCTAGCGAAATGTCCGGCCGGAAGAACGCGAACGGTCATTTTGCCGATTGTGCCGATTTTGCCGATTTACTCATAGCCGATTTTGCCTATTTACTCATAGACTACCTTCGTAGTCTAGGTCTAGTTGATAAACCGTCGCGTTCGCCGTTGATTTTCGCCCCGAGCGCGCTCGATCTTCGGCTAGGGACCGTTGCGGGGCAAACGCGGGGTTAAGAGACTGGGAAATCTCGAATTTCATCGCCGCGTCCGGGCATCCCAACCGTCATTTGCCACCGTGCACGGGACCCCGCGAAAAAACGTGACGACCGACCGCCGCCCTCGCGCGCCGGCTCCAACCGCCGTCACGAACCGATCCCGCGCGCCGCCAACCCGCTCGCCCCCGCGCCACCCGGCGTCAGCGGCGCCGCCACCCCGCGTTTCTTCGAGCTCTTCGTCTCCCCCGTCGCGCGGCCGTCGCGGCGGCCCAGCGGCCACCGTGGCAGCAGCGGCACCTCCCGCTTTTTTGCAACCTCGACCAAGTCGGCGTCTCCGTATCTTCCGCCCTCGACCTCGCCCTCGCCCGGCCACGGCGCCGGGGGTTCCTCCGCGAGGCCCAGCGCCAGGCGCTCGGCGCCCGCCCACGCCACCATCACGCCGTTGTCCGTGCACCACCTCGGCGGCGGCGTCACCAGCGGCAACCCGGCTTCGCGCGCGACCCGAGCCAGCGACTCCCGCACCGTCGCGTTCGCCGCCACACCGCCGGCAACCACCACGCAGCTCAGCCCCCTCACGGGTTCCCCATCCCCGTCGTCGTCGCCGCCGACCGCCGCCTCGGATGCCAACACGTCGTTCGCCCACCCGACCGCGCGTCTCGTCCGTTCCTCCAGGTGCTTCACCGCGGCGGCTTGAAACGACGCGGCGATGTCGGCGCGGATCTTTCTCTCTTCTCTTTCTCTCTTCTCCGAGGTTTCGCCGTCTTCGCGCGTCACCCCGGGGGTTCGCACCTCGGAAGGTTTCGTGCCCGGGGCGCACACCGTGGAAAAGGCTCCGTCGGATCCCTCCGCGACTTCGGGTAGGTCCCGCTCCACCGCCAGCCTCGCCGCCGTCTTGAGCCCCGCGTAGGAAAAGTCGCAGTTTTTTCGCTTGCGAAGCGGCACCGGAAACGCGTACGCCCTCGGGTCGCCCTCTCTCGCCAACGCCTCCAACGCGGGCCCGCCGCCGCCGCCCACGTCCAGCCCCAACAACCGCGCGGTCTTATCGTACGCCTCCCCGAGGGCGTCGTCCAGCGTGCTCCCCAGTATGACGTGGTCACCGACGCCCCGCGTGAGGATGAGCTGGTTGTGTCCGCCGGAGACGAGGAGCGCCAGGAACGGAAACCGCACGAGCTCGGTCCCGCCCGACAGCCTCGCGACCAACCCGTGCGCCTCCATGTGGTGGACGGGAACGATCGGGATCTCGTGCGCCGCGCACAAATCCTGCGCCGCGCACACGCCGACGCGCAGGCACATGGAGAGGCCGGGACCCACCGTGACGGCGACGGCGTCGAGCCGGGACGCGTCGACGCGGGCGTTCCGGAGCGCGGTCGATACGACGTCGTCGATGGCCGCCTTGTGCGCCTCCTGCGCGAGGTTCGGGACGACGCCTCCCCACGGCGCGTGGATGGCGTCCTGCGACGTCTTGGCCTCGCCAAGTACGCGCCCGTCGCCGGTGACCACCGCCGCGGCGGTGTCGTCGCACGACGTCTCGATGCCCAGGATGAGGGTGTCCGCGTCGACGGCGACGCGGCGGCCGTCGGGTCCGAGGCGGTCGGGTGAGAGCGGGCCGGACCCGAACCCGGTGGCGCGGCCCGTGAGACCGTTCATGCGCGCGCGTCGTTCCGAAACCCCGCCGGCGGCGAACCCTCGGGAGGAGGGATCTGGTCGGGAGCGGCGGGCGGCGGGGCGGTAGGGATTCCGGACCGCCGCCGAACGCGCGGGGGACGACGACGCGCGCACGCCGCACGGCGTCGTCGTCACCCGCGCGGAGGCCAAGGCGGCCCGCATCGCCGCACGGACAGTTCTCACCGCGGCGGCCGTGGCGCGACAGCCGGCGCGCCTGGAGGAGTGCCCCGGCCGTTGCGTACCAGGAATCATCACGACTCGCACGCTCGCTAGACGAGCCAAACTTTTAGGTAACTTCGTATTTTCACACCGACGGACACGGACAAGGTATCGTTCGCCTACCTCCGGCGCATGACTATCTTGAGAGCGCCCGACTGCGGGGCCGCCGCCGCCGCGGGGGGCACGGGGACCGCGTCCTCCTCCTCCTCGTATTCCTCCTCCTCCTCGTTCTCCTCCTCCTCATTCTCGTTCTCCTCCTCGTCGATCCAATTTTCGTTGGCGTCGTCGTCGCTGTCCAGCAACTCCTCGAACCTATCGACCGCCCTCGCCGCGGCCCTCCGCCGCGGAATCAGATGTTCCTCCTCCTCGTCTTCCTCGTCTTCGTCGCTCACCACATCGCCGCGTTCCTTCCTGATCGCCGCGCGTATCACGAGGGGCTCGCCACCGTGCGCCGCCTGCCTCGCCGCCCTGCTCAAACCGCGGCATCCGAGGACGTCGACGACCCGCAGCGTCTCGCGCCGCGCGTCCACCAAACGCTCGAGCCCGTCGTCGGTTATGTCCGCGCCCGCCACCCCGAGCGCGCGAAGGTTCACGAGGTTGTGGGACAGCACGTCCAAACCCCGGTCGGACACGTCGTTCGCGTTCATGTGCGACGTCCCGAGCTCCACCGTCTCCAAGCTCAGCGCCAACGACTGGGCCCACGGCCGTTCCCTCGCGGCCAGAAACTCGATCCCCTCGTCGCTCGCGAACCCCGTCCTCGACGCTCGTAGGCACCGCAGCTCACCGAGCCACAACGAGGGTATCCCCCACAGGTGAACGGAGCTGATGGCGCACCCGGTGACGTCGAGGTCCTCCAAGTTGGCGTTTCGAGCCAACGCGTCAAGCACGAAGGCGTCGACGTACGAGGGCGCGAGTGAGTGACCGGTGCTGTGCGTGCGCGTGGACGCGCCCACGTGCAGGGTCTTGAGGTTTGGCCACCCGGGTATATCCCCGGCGAATACGGCGCCCTGCGCGTTCGGTACGGTGGACCAGCCGCTCGCGCCGCCGAAGCCGTTGAGCAGGAGCGTCTCGACGTTGGGGCACGACCGCTGGAGCTCGAGCCAAGGGAGGTTCTGGTGGTGCATCCCGCTGTGACTGAGGTTCAGGTGACGCAACGCCGGGCCGCAGCGTTTGTGCAGGTTGCGGATGAACCCGCGGTCGAGGCCGGTGACGTCGGCGACGCTCAGTCTGGCAAGCTTGTCGGTGCACATCCCGGACACGAGCTGGTTGGTGGCGCCCATCGATCGTTGCTTCACGCGGTCCAGCGTCAGGTCCGTCAGACGCTCGCTCAGCGGTTTCATCCCGCCCAGGGTCATCTTCGACGTCCCGCTGACGTCCAACGACACGAGCTCCGGGCAGTGCTGGTGCAGCGCGCGGAGGGAGGCGTCGGTCAGGACGGCGCAGTCCGCCAGCGTGAGAGACGTGAGCTTGGCCCAGTCGCCGTTCGCGCAGTACCGGCGCACGATGGCGTCGGAGGGGCGCGCCCAACCGTAGGAGAGGTCCACGACTCGCCAGAGCGCCCTCGGATCGCTGGCGACCGCGTGTCTCCACCCGCGGCAGACGGACGCGACGCGCGGGACGGTCGGCACCGCTCCCAGCCTGTGCGTCTCGCGCCTCGGGTCCTCGGCGTCGTCCGCGGGCATCTCCGCGACCGCCTGCATGACGAGGACGAGGATCTCGGAGGGCAGGTCGGCCCAGTCGAGACGCGCGCGCTTCATGGCCCTCGACTCCTCTCGACTCGCCGCGGCCCGCTCCCTCTTGAGCCGCGCGGCGCGTTGGGCCATGGTCTCCTCCGCCAACGCCAAAGCGTCCATCGCGCCCTAATCTACCAAGTCGCGGGGGCGGTGCTCAAGTGACTAGTTGCTTCGCTTCCAGAACGGCACCTTCCCGCTGTTCCTCTTTCGTTCGACGTCGTGCGGTGCCGTGTGGTTCGTGATGCCGTAGATGTAGTAGATGGCGGCGAACGCGCACGCGGCTGCGACGGGGCCGGTCTTGATGGCCCCGGGCGGCGGACGCGGCTGGCGCGCGCTCATCGGCTCTGAAATTGCAACGGCACCAGTGAGGCCGAAATCAGTTCACATCTCAGTTCGTTGTGCATCCGTTCTTCAGATCTCGAGCCGGGGCGTCACCACTCGGAGGAACACCATGTCCGCGACCCTAGCGCCGGGCGCGGCTCGCGCGGCGCCGTCCGCGCGTCTCACGTCCGCACGCGCGCTCAAACCGCGCGCGTCATCCTCCGGGAACGCCCACGCGCGTCTCGGCCGCGTCGACGTCCGCGCGAGAGCCACGTCGACGACGGACGCCTCGACGGACGCCTCGGTGACCGCCGCGAAGCGCGCGCTTCACGACGCGGTGGAAGGGACGTATCGGGGCGCGGGGGCGTCGGCGAGCGAGCGCGCGGCGGTGGAGGAGGCGCAGGTGGCGCTGGAGACCCTCGACGTCGCCGGTGCCGCGGACATCGATCTGGAGCTGTTATCCGGGAAGTGGAGACTGGTGTACACCACCGCGGCGGATGTGCTGTCGGTGCTGCGCGTGCAGCGGGACCTCGGCCCGCTCTCGCCCATAGAGGTGGGCGACATCTTCCAGTCCTTCACCGCGGACGGCCGCGTCGAGAACGAGATCAGGCTGTCGGTGCCCTTCCTGCTCGCGCCGGCGACGACGGGAACAGCCGGCGGCGTCGCGCTCAAGGTTGACGCCGATTACGCCAAGTGCGGCGCGAGGACGCTGTCGCTGACGTTCCAGGAGGCGAGGGTGACGGAGGTTCGCATATCCGACCTCGCCGAGGCTCTCATCGCCCCGGCGCTTCTGCCCAGGGGTTCGATCAACCACCAGATCCTGCTGGCCATCAAGGAACTGGAGCTGAGGTTCCCGCTGCGGGGCGCGGTGACCGCGATGGGGGGACCGGCGAATGGGGAACCGGCGCGCGGCGACGACGACGGCGGGGGCGGATCTAGGGCTCGTTCGGGGGGCGCGGCGGTCGGGGCGTACCTTCTGAGCTACCTGGACGAGACGACGCTGATCGGAAGGGCGAGCGGGAGCGGCGGGACGTTCGTGTTCGAGCGCGCGTCTGGAGGACCACAGCGTAGTTAGTCATAGACGAAAATGATTCACCTTAGGGGCGAATGCGCGGTCTTCATGCGCTATGGCGGTTGTGTGTGCAAACGACGAAAAACGAAGCGGATTCCGAGGAGAAGCGAGCCCTCACCCAAAACCCGCGGTGATTTCCGCCTCCGAACGCCCGAAGAAGGAAATGGAGCCCTTTCCAAAAGATTCAGACCAAGCAAGCCGAAATCCTGCCCTTATTGGCCGAGGGATCGAGATTTTTCGCGGTCAAAAAAACACGTTTGCAATTTCCATTATCGTCTCGAGGTATCGAGACAACTTGGCGAGTTCTGACTCGTCACGAATCTGACGAAATCCGCTCCGCTTGAAGATTCGGCAACTTGCGCTTTTTCACCCCAACATTTGGGGGTGTCATAGTATCCACAAGTACGTTGAGTTCGGGATGTTGGAGCTGACGAAGGGTGCGGAATAATCCAATGTTTTACGGTTAATTTTCTCCTCATCCGCTTCGTCAGCACCGAATCGCGTGCAACATCGCCTCGAAATGTGATGACTCCCCCGCGCACTTTTTGGTGAAAAGTGGCGCTAGGGTCGCGTATGGGCAAACAGACAGAATCTCGTCCCGCCGAGGGCTCGCATCCCGCCCGCGGCCGCGCGCATTCGACGCCGCGCGCGCTCGACGGAACGCACGCGCGCTCCTTCGAAACGGGCGCGATGGCGAAAGAAGAGGAGGACCGAGACCCTCAGTACGAGGAGGGCGACCCGAGCGGGAGCGGCGGCGGCTCCGGCGGCTCCGGCGGCGAGGGCGGCGGGAGCGGAGGAGACAAGGAGGTGCGCCTCACGCGACTCGCACGGACGCCCCGTATCCGCGCGCGGACGCGTCGTACTCGTCGTAAACGTACCCGGAAAACCCCGCTCGGCGTAGTAAACCCCTCTCATCACCCGTCCCATGATTCACCGCTCCATTCGCAGGCGTCCGACGGCGACGATAGCAACGGCATGGACCAGGAGCGCGAGAACTCCGCGACCCGCTACTCCGGCTCGCATCGCGAGGGCCACGACGACCACGGCCGCGGGTCGCGCGGAGCCTCCCCCGACGAGATCGGCCAGGACGCGAGATCGACGAAGAAGGGCCCCTCCGAGGGCGACGACGAAGACCTCGGCGTGGACGAGGAGATGGTGGACGTCGACGGCGTCGACGGAAGCGACGAGGGGTCCGACGCCATGCACAAGGAGAATCCCGCCAACCGAGCGGACCAGGGCGAAAGAGCCAACGCGCCGCCCCCCAGGTTCGACTTTCACGACTTCCCGAGGAAGACCAACCAGGCGGACGTCGCCAACGCGGCGGTCACCGCGGAGGTGCGAGAGAGCCGACGGACGCACGCGGCGGCGATCAAAGCCATGCACGCCGAGGTGACGGCGAGCGCCACGCACTCGTTGGCGGGGGGCGGCGACAAGACGTCGTCCAAACCCTCGAGCGTTTTGTTTAACGCTCTCGCACCAACCTCGACGCAGACGACGGCGCACCTTGGCGAGCGCCACCACCCGCGCGAGGCGGACAAGACGGCGGGCGTCGCGAAGACGGCGGGCGTCGCGAGACCCGCGGTGAAGAAAGAGGACGGCTTCGCGGTTCCCCCGCCGCCGTCGTTGACGGTGAGGGGAGCCGGCGGACTGCCGCTGATGCCGCCGCCGCACGCGCCGCAGGAACCCGTCAGGGTCTTCGGCCACCCGCGGGTCTTCGGCGCCGCGCACCGGAGCATATTCCTCGCGGGAGGCGGCGTCGTCGGGCACAACATCCCGATGAGGCACAACGTGGGGAAAGGACCGCCCACCCCGGCCGCATCCGCCGGCGGGAACAACAAGGCGGCGCTCGAGCACTACATCCGAAGCGGGAAACAGGTGGAGGCGGTGCTCGGCGCGCGTCCGTCCCCGTCCTCCCTCGCGTCCCTGAGCTGCGGCTTCGAGTACCTCGTCAAGTGGCAGAAGCAGTCGCACGTGCACTGCACGTGGATCGAGGAGGACCCGCTCGATCAACTCGCGCCCGCCGCGCTCGGGGAGTACCTGCTGCAGCACGGCCGCCGGCCGCTCATGCTCATGGACCAGAACTGGACGCGACCGCAGCGCGTCGTCGCCGTGCACCAGCGCGGTAGCGGCGGAGGAGGAGGCGGCGGAGGCGGAGGAGGAGGCGGCGGAGGCGGCGGAGGAGGAGGAGGAGGCAGAGGAGGAGGAGGAGGAGGAGGCGGAGGAGGCTCCAACGGCGGCTCCGGCGGAGGCGTGCCCGACGCGGGTCCGGGCCGCGGTGGCCAGGGCGCCGCGCTCGCGACGGGCCGTCCGGGATCCGCGACCGACTCCGGCGACGCGCGCGTCCCCTCGCCCGACGGAGGTAGCGGGCCGGGGAGCGACGGCCCCGGAAGCGGCGGCTCCGGCGACGGCGGAATTGGCGGAGGCGGAACCGGCGGCGGGACCAACTCCGGAAGCGGCGGCTCCGACTCGGGATCGGACCCCAAGACCAGGGTGCTCGTCAAGTGGTGGGGGCTCCCGTACGACGCGTGCACGTGGGAGCACGTCGAGGTGCACCCCGACCTGCCCGGGATGCTACACAGGTTCCGCGAGTGGTCCGCGAACTCGCTCGCGGCGTCCAAGGACCTGACCGAGAACGGATCCACCGCCGCGGCGAGGGCCATCGCGGCGGCGAAGAAGCACAACCAGAAGCGAGCGGGTTCGGGCTTTGGCGGCTCGGGCTCGGGCTCGGGCTCCGGCGAGGGCTCCGGCGATGGATCCGGTAAGGGGAGCGCGCAGGGGGGTAACTCCGGTTCGGGAGAAGGGTCAGACGGCGGCGAGGGCGACGGCGCCAAGAAGGACTCGGTCGGCGGGAGCGGCAACAAGGACGGCAGCAAGGACGGCAGCAAGGACGGCAGCAAGGACGGCAGCAAGGACGGCAGCGGCTCCGACACCGACGACAAGGCCACCCTCGGCGAGAAAACCTCGGACCGGGGCTCCTGGGACAACCGCGACCTGGACAACCTTGACCTGGACAGCGGGCACGGTAAGACGGGGCAGAACGGCCCTCCCGACGGTGAGCTCGACGTCGCCGTCGCGAACCAGCGGCGGAGGCATCGGCAAGGGACGACGGCCTCGTCCGCAGATCCGGCGGTTCGCTGGCTCATCGCCGCGTGGATGCACCGCGAGGGCGTCGTCATGACCATCCCGTCCAGCTGTGCGCCGTTTGAGCCCCCCACGTTACTGGCCAACCTCATCGGCGCGAAACGAGAGGACGCGGACAGGGCGGGTATGTTGGCCAGGCGAAGGGCGGCGGCCATCGGCACGTTAGCCGCGCAGCACACCGACTTCGGGGCGCGAAACGCCCCCGCGTTGATCATCGTCCCCGCGGTTGTCATCTCGGAGTGGACCGCCGACTTCCAGAGGTACGCGCCGGAGCTCAACGTCGTCGAGTACTGCGGCAGCGCCGTGTCGAGGCAGGTTGTTCAGGAGCACGAGTGGTCGCACAGGCGAGCGGTTAAGCTTCGAAGGCCGAGCTTCAACAAGGGTTCCATCGGTAAGCCCAAGGAGATGACGCCCGTGAGCGCCAGCGGCGGCAGCGGCCAGGGCGGTAACGGCAACTCGGGCAGCGGCGACGCGACGAACACGGCGCGGATGACGGCCCAGGGCGGTCGCGGTCGAGAGCTGAGCGTCCTGGGCTCGGGATCGGGCTCGGGCTCGGGCGACCACGCCGCCACCGGGCAACCCGCGGGTGGCTCCGGGGGATCCGGCAGCGGCAACGGCAGCGACGGCGCCAAGGAGCCCACCGGGAGCGGAAGCGGCGGCGAGCTCGGGGGCAGCAACGGAGCCGCGGGTGGAAGCGGGTCCGGGGGTATCGGCAAGGGTGGCAGCAACCGAGACGCCTCGCCGAGCGGCAACGGGAACGGCTCGGGCAACGGCTCGGGCAACGGCTCGGGCAACGCGTCCGAGGACGGCAAGCGAACCGGCTCGGGTTCCGGAAATGACCCGTTGGGACCCACGGTGGACGGCGGAAGCGGCGGCGGCGGAAGCGGCGGCGGCGGAAGCGACCCGTCGTCCACCGCCGCGGCTGCGGCGGCGGCGGTGGCCGCGGCGAGGCGCCCAAAGTTCCACGTGCTCATAGCTTCGCACGACGCCGCGTCCCAGGACCTCCTCCTCCTCCGACAGGTGGCGTGGGAGACGTTGATCCTCGTCGAGGACGTCGACTTGCACAGGAGCGTCACCATGTCCATGTTGCCCCGCGTGGGTACGCTGCAGTCCGCCAACCGCGTCTTGATGCTGAACGGTCCGATCCCGCGGACCATCGGCGAGACGCTCACGATTATGGACTTTATCAAGCAGTCGCCCGAGGGAATGATGGCGCTGGAGCGGCACCTACTCGGGCTCGAGGACGCCATGGCTCTGCAGGAGGCCACCTCGATCCTGGAGCAGGTCACGCTGGACCTCACCCTGGTGCTCAAGAGGGAGCCGAAGCACCCGAAAGAGGAGGCGAAGCACGCACCCGACGCGTGTTTGGAGGTTCCGCCTCGACTCGCCGGATTCGACGTCCGCGCCGGCGCCGCGAATAACCCAGGGTCCAACGACGGTCCGACGATGGTCCAGCCGATGGTCCGCGGGATCAACGTCCCGCCCTTCATCGCCGCGACGGCGCCCTCGGCGCCCTCGGCACCCTCGGGACACGCGCCGCCCGGCTTGAAGCGCCAAGGGAGCGGCGTCGAGGACGCGCGCCCGGCGAAGAGGCCCGGAGTGAGTCACGCGCCGCCCGTCGCCCCGCCGCCGACCGTCAACGTCAACGTCGGTTTCCCAAACCCGCTCGCGGGCTTCGCGGGTCTGAACGTTCCCGCCGGGGCCGGGTTCCCGCCCGCGGCGCCCGCGTCGCAGGCGCAGAACGTGTCCAACGAGGGGATCCAACGGGCGGCGCAGGTGGCGTCCGCGGCTGCCGCTCAGGCTGCCGCGGCGGGCGCTCCGCCGCAGATGCAGATCATCCAGGCGCTGATGACCACCATGCACAGTGACCCGGCGGCGGCGACGGCGATGATACAGCGGATGCAGCAGATGATGCTGCCGGTCGCCGCGCAGCACGGCGTATCGCCGCAGCAGCTGGCGCACGCGCAGGGTGCGCTCCTGCAGCAGATGTTTCACAACGCCACGCAGGCGGGAGCCGCGTCCGCGGCTATGCCCTCTAACCCCTTCGCGGGGTTCCCCGGAATGCCGCCGGCTTCGGGTCTGGCGCAAAACCCGATGGCCGCCGCGATGGCCGCGGCGGCCGCCGCCGCCGCCGCGGCTGCCGCGGCGCACCAGGCAGCGCCTCCCGCGGGGCCCGAGGCACCCGCGGCTCCCGCGCGGGAACTCGCCGACGGCTCCCGCGAAGAGGAACCGCCGAAGATCGTCGCGACCAAGGGGAAGAGATCCCGCGCCGCGGCGAGAGGTTCCGCGGTGAAGAAAGGGAAGAAACCGTCCAAGGAGTCCAAGTCGACTTCGCCCGACAGATCCGACGACGGCGCGGGCACCGGCAGCGGCGAGGACGGGAGCGGCAGCGGGCGGGTCGGGCGCGGCGCTTCCAACAGCGGCGGCTCGGGGGGCTCGGGGGGCGGCTCGGGGCAAGGGCCGGGCGGATCGGGCGGTTCGGGCGGTTCCGGTGGCTCGGGTCGGAGCAAGACGGCGGGCAAGACGACGCGTAAGCGCCGATCGTGACATCATTCTTTCGGGGGAGACCCCTGTTCAACCATTCTTTGTACGGGTACGCGAGTCGTCCGCGTTATTAGCGAGACGACCCACCGTAACGTTAGTTGCAGCATCTGGTATATACAAAAGGTACTATTTTTCGTGTACATCGTATTTTTACACGTAGAGTTACGTGTTCGCGCACGTGGACACGCGGCTTGTCGCGTGTTCATCGAAGCCTCCTGGGCGTCTCGCCGACCGCGGCGTTCGCGTTTAGCCTCCTCGTTCGTTTCGCGGGCGTCTGCTTGGCTCCCCCGGAGGCGCCCCTCTTCGTCTTTCCCTTTCTCGGCACCGTCACCCCCGCCACGACTGGCTCGTCGTCCTCCTCCTCGTCCTCGTCCGAGTCCGAGTCGTCCGTCCCCCGTCGGTTCCTCCGCAGCTCGTCCACTCGCCTCTTGACCTCCGCCTCGATCCGCGTCCTAATCTCGTCGTTGGTCTCCAAGGTGAAGTCCTTAAAGTACGCACCCGTCATGGGCGACTTCCACTTGGCCTCGCGTCGCGCACCCCGGGTGTTCGACCCGTCGCCGCCGCTCTCGTTCCTGCTCTTGCGCATCCACCGCGCAATCTTCCTACGCTCGTACGTGAACCCGTCTTTCGCCTTGACCGGATCGCGGAGCAAGCAGTGCCCGATGGGGCACATCCAGTCCTGCTTATCCTCCACGATGTCATCCTCCAGCGGCCGGCGCGTTCGCTCGTACGTCGCGTCGCCGAGCGCCATCTTTAACCCTATGAACAAAACACGATGTCATACTAATTGCCCATACGAAAATAAAAAAATAAACTCACCCGTCACGAGCCTGTCCAGTTCGTGGGGCTGCAAGTCCGCGGCGGACCCCTGGTGCACGCGCGACAGCAGCGAGACGGTGTCCATGCCGCCGGGCTGGATGGCGGTCACGGCGTTGGGGTTGGCGGCGTTGGGGTTGGCGGCGTTGGGGTTGGCGGTCATTGCGCGGTTATTGGTATTGGCGTCGGCTCGCGCTGCGACGTCCGCCATCCGAGACGCCGTTTGCTCCGCCCTGCGCGCCGCGCGCTCAGCCTGCCACTCCGAGATGCCCTGGATGAGCAGCCGCGCCGCCTCCGAGTTGCCGAGCAGGTCCGCGGCGGATTTGCCGTTGTGGTCCAGGACGTGAACGGAGTCGGGGTAGGATTCGACCAGAAACTTGAGAGTCGCGTACGCGGAAGATCCAGAACTTCCGCCGGCGGCGAGGTGGAGGGGGATACGACCGTCCGCGTTCGCCACGCGCGTCCCCTCCGGGAACGCCGCGACCGTCTCCCTGATGACCGGCAACGGCGCCTTGCAGTGCACGGCGTGGTGCAACGGGAGGCAAACCTCCGCGTTAATGTGCGTCGCCATGGCGGGCGCGGCGGCGACGACGTCCTTCACGAGCCCGGCGTCGCCCCGCTCCACCGCGAGATGCAGCGCGGTGATCGCCTCGGACGGGTCGTTGAGCTGCAAACCTCCGGCGCCGCCGTCCGCGTCGATGATGAGCTTCCGCGCGGCGTCTGGGTGGGCGCGTAGCACCAGCCGGACCGTCTCCGCGTGGCAGTTGGACGCCAGCGCAAAGTGCAGCGGCAGCCAGCCAAACTGGCCGGGTTGCTCGATCGCGCCCGGGTACGCGCGCAGGATCTTTCGAACTCGGCCAATCTCCCGAACCGAGGAGTCGGCGGCCCGGAGAACCTGGTGCAGGGGCAGGTTATCCAGGCTGTTCTTATCTTTCGCGCAGTCCTTATCCGCGTCGAGCAGCGCCGCGATGACGCCTTCGTCCATCCCGTGCTCGATGCAAAACTGCAGCGGCGTCATACTGGCTTCGGGGGGAATCGGCGGTCCTCCCGGGACGCCCGTGAGCACCCTTCCCACGCGCACCAGCTCCGTTTTGGCCTTGATCAGGGTATGGAGGTTTTGGATCGCGTGTTTCGACGCGACGTGAGTTTCCATGGCGCTGAGGCAGTGGAACATGGCGGTGTACCCGTTCCTGCACGGCTTGTCGATTCCCTCCGGGAACGCCTCGATGATATCGGCGAGGACGGAGGGATGCACCTGGCACGACGCCGCGAGGTGCAGCGGAAGCTCCTTCGCGCCCTTGCTCCGGGCCTTACCCGCGCACGTCTTCGTTCCACCCTCGCACATGATCTTGACGAGAGTCGCGAAATCGCCCCGCGCGTGAACCTTCTTGTCGGGATTATGCCCGCTCTCGTCGAAAAGTATGAGCCGCGCGAGCGGGGTCAAGCCGTTGACGTCCTCCTCGTTGAGAAGCACGGGTCGCAGGTCAATCAGGCGCTTGATGATATCGATCTGCAACCGATGCTTCAAAAACGGGCCGACCCGGTCCGAGTCGCTAACCGGGCCGCGCCGGCTGCACGTGGCGACGTGAAGAAGGTTTCGTTTGGACGGGTAGTCCCGGTACTTGAGCGCGTGCTGCGGCGCGACGCTGATCATCGCGTGGATGATATCGGCCGGCACGTCGCGGCCGGACCCGAGGATGAAGTACAGGTCTTGCGCGCTCACGTGGCAGGGGCCGCCCTCGCGTCCAGCCGCGCCCCTCGCGAAATCATTCTCCAAAAAGTCAGTCGCCAACTTCCAGCAATCGAATCGAGCCGACAACGCGTGCTCGATGCAGTCGTAGATTAAATCGACGTGATGTTTGGGTATGTATGTGCCGTGTTCGTTGATCAAGTGATGTCCGCGGTGCTTCGCGATAAACGCGCGAATTGCATCATCGTTTCTCTTCTCCCAAAACATCGTCGGACGTCGTGTTTCCTGCCTGAAAATGGGGTTGGATGCAAACGCGATTGAGTCCGAGCCGTCCTGGCAGGATTCGTTGAAGGAGCAGATGTCCTCGCAAAACAAACTGACCAAGTTCCAAGTGTACGTTTTGTTCGTGAGCCCCAATTGACGGTGCAGATCCGGATGAAGCTGGCGCGGGAACTTGTCGGAGTTGCGGGTGAAGAACTCCTTGATTTGGTCCGTGGTGCCTGACCATGATTTGGGCATGACCATGGGATAGGCAGATTCGTAGAAAACAAACTTTGCGACATTCGATCCCATGATGCGCGCGAACGTGTGATAGTTCTTATCGTGGTCGTATTCGTCCTCCAGGGGGCAATCGAGACCGTCCATCTCGGCGAAGGCCCGCGCGAAATCGTACAGCAGAGAGGACAGGCGCTTTCGAATACACTTGGCGACTTTTTCCCGAGCCTCGCGACGCTCGGTGCCGATCGCGGTCTCCTTCTGCTTCTGCTTCTGCTTGGCGGTCTTGGGGTCGTGCCCGATCTGTACCATGGCGGCGCCCGCGATCATGGCCTTGGCGCCCAGCGCTTCCCTGAGTTCCTTCCAGCGCCTAGCCTTCCAGAGCCTCATTATCTCCGTGGGGGGCGCTTTGTCCTCGGAGTCTGCATCGTCCTCGAGGTTCGGGCGGAACGAGATACGAGGACGCCTTTGTCGCTGGCGCCTGTCTTCGCGTATATCGTCGTAGTCCCGGATGATGTTCGCCATGCTGTGCAGGATGGGGTTGTTGAACATGTTCAACACCGGTGCGTTCATGGTGACGCCCCGAGATACGCCCGAAGCGCGGGATAAAGGTACTTGTAAAGGAGGGCACCCCCCGTGCGCGGCTGCTCGAGGAGCCCGAACGGCGCGGAATCCGGCCTAGCGCTTAAGCCTTGAGATGTGGATGTGTTCTGGGCGCTCTGCACGCTAGGGTTGGGATCGACGCGTGCCTTCGCGGCCCGTGTTGTGTCCGTCGGAAACTCCTCGGTTCAAAAGGGACGCCCCCAAACGGTTTATTTCGCGCCTTACCTAATCGTACCTGTCACAAAATGCGTGTGCTCACATTTCTATTTTGGGTTAAGAAAGGGCCCTCTTTGACCGCTCTGAGGGGTTCCCCCTCTCATCAGATCCGGTCGCACCTCCGGAGGCGACGCCAGCCCAAATCGGATCGCCTCTTGAAGGAGCACCCCTCCCTGACACATCTCGTCGCGCCACCCACGAACGCGCCGCCGCCCCGGACGGAGCCATGGCCGCGCAGTGGCAGCTCAAGGTGGCGGTGGAGTCCCTGAGGCCGCAGGACATGGTCGAGATCGCCGTGAACCCGGAGACCACCACCTGGCAGGAGGCCAAACTCGCGGCGTGCCGGGCTGCGTACGCCGAACCCGTCGACGTGACCACCAGGCGACTGCTCTTCCGCGGCAGGGAGAGGTCCCCGACGGGAACCCTGGGCAGGGACGGAGTGCGACCGGGCCACAAGCTCATGCTCGTGGAGAGCGACGAGTCGAAACGAGAGCGCGCGCGCGTCGCGCAGGAGGCGCAGATGGAGCAGATCAGGGCGGAACGCCAGCGCCACCACGCGTCTTCCGTTGAAACGCGCGACCGAGAGGTGACGCGCGGCGGCGACGGCACCGCCGGCGACGGGGCGACGGCGGCACAGCTGGCGACGGAGCGGTGCCGATCCGAGGTTGACGCGTGCGTCAGATTGGCGGATTCGATGGAGCGGGAGCTGGGCGAGCTGGAGAGGGCGACGGAGAGGGCGGCGGCGGGCGGCGTCGCGTCGGCCATGGGCGCCGCCGTGCCCAAGGACGTCGCGTTCCTCCACCTCGGGGACCGGCTGGAGAAGGCGTTGATCTCTCTAGACGGCGTCGACACCAACGGCGAGGATGACTTGCGGGCGCTGAGAAAGGGAGCGGTGCGACGGATCCAGGCGCTCATGGAGAGAGGGGACGCCGCGAGGGCGAGGGCGGACGCGGCGCGGTGACGGTGAGGCGACGGGTCGCGGATAGCACACGACGTATACGCGTACACGTCTGATAGCACACGACGTAAAATACCAAACTACACAAAAATATCTGAGCGAAGGCAGTTCGGTGGCAAGCGCGGTGACAACTGGCGGGTCCTTTTTGATTGCGCCGAGGTGGAGAGTGGGTGACCCCTCGAGGTGACGGTCGCGGGTGCCATTGTGAGGCACGCGTCACGGCGAATCATGTCGTCGCTAGCGCAGCAAAGTTATGCCGGGCTCGGAGCCCCGCATCGCACTCTCGCTCGCCCCCGCGGTGCGTCGGAACCCGTCTTGCCGCCCCAGGTTTTGGCGCGAGTTTCAAACCGCCCTCTCGACACCACGAACATCTGACTGACCCCATCGCCCGCCCCTCGATCTCCCCTGCGCAGCCACCCGAGGGCTCCGCGTCGTCAATATGGCCGGTCAGAAGGACGGCATGGGCGGCCCGCGCAACCGCACGGGCCGCACGCACGACCCCTACAGCACCCCGCTGCGCGACGCCAATCGCGACCGCCTCTACGGGATGCTGACCGCCCGCGCCGCGGCTACCCTGCTCACGTATTTGACGGAGTTGAACAAGACCACCGCCCAATTCTTCCAGGAGTACATGGCGAAGCACCCGATCCCTTACGCGTACTGGGAGAGCGGCAAGGTGAAGGACGTGAGCGGGGAGACGTTCATCCAGGGTTTGCTCACCATGGGACCGAGGCACATTGACGAAAAATACAGGCAGTCGTACATCACTGTCGACCCGCCCGCGCTGGCGGTCAGACTTCTGGACATCAGAATGGCGCTGAGGGACGAATTCGTCGCGGATCTCGCGTGGGTGAAGGAAGAGAACGCGGACATCATGAAGGTGGCGTGCATGTCGAACCTCGAGTCGAGCGTGAGTCTGGACTGCGACATCGACTTCGACAACATGGATGAAGACGACAACTTCGGGGGCATCCCCGAGGAGGAGTACATCCCGAGCGGTAAGGACCGCGACGACGGACCGTCTTGGAGTTACGAGTCCATGCGCGGACGGGAGATTCAGGGCGAGGGCGTCGACGTGGACTGAAGGGTTAGCGACGGGCAGTAGAGGGTTAAGTAGTCTTACCCAACAGTACTTGTAACTGTGACGAACTGGTTGGCCGTTAAGAAAAATGTCGCGCCAAGTTTGAACGCGTGCTTCACATCTCTCGGACGCGTCGACGCCATGACGTCCATCTGGAGCATCTGGCTCGAGCCCCCGCCCGGCAGCGCGCTCGAGCAGAAATCTGGCGAGTTCATAAAGGCGCAGAGCGCCAGGCTCAAGCCCCACGGCGCGTCCGGGCCCTTCGCGCCTCACGTCACCCTCGTCGGCGGGTTCGAGTGCTCCCTCGAGGAGGCGCGCAAGAGGACGGTGCAACTCGCGGCGGACCTCGCGCGCATACCCGTCGCGCCGTTCATGGACGTCACGAAGGGCGAGCGGTTCCACCAGTGCGTGTACATGCGGGTGGAGCCCAACGATCAGCTGGCCACCGCGCACGCCATCGCCGCGGAGGCGTTCGGGGTCAAGGCGGGTAACGGCGGCGGATCTCCCTACATGCCGCACCTGTCGCTCGTGTACGGCGACGTGCCCGAGTCGGACAAGGACGATTGCGTCGCGGAGGCTGCCGCACGGCTGTGCGGGGACGTGGAGGTGATGGGTGGATGGGAGGCGACCAACATATCGCTATGGAGGACGGACGTGAGCGACGCCACGTGCGAGTCGTGGGAACGCGTGGAGCTGGTCCCTCTGCGGAAGTGTTCGCTGGTGCGATGGGTGCGCTTCTACGAGGACTACATCGCACGCACGCAGTCGCCGGACGGGTCGCCGCGGGACTCTCCGAGGAGCGCGGGAGGATAGCGGCGAACGGTAAAAATCGAGCCGTGCCTTGCAATACAAACGAAATTAGCGCCAAACAGTTTGGACGGGCTCGGCGTTGCCTACCGCGATATCTGCACGTCGCCGAGCCTCGCCAACGCCTCGCGCAACGCCTCCTGATCCTTGGCCATCAGCCTCGGCATCGCGTGCGCGGACCGTTCCTTCAGCGCCCCGAGGTCCATCGGCGTGGGATCGTACCCCAACGCGGCGAGCGCCCAGACGATCTTCGCCAGCGACCTCGGCGCGAGTTTTTTATCCTGCGCGATTGCATTCCTCGCGAGGATGTCCAGCT
>Ga0181573_10000551_pt1 | contig 39008 bp, 39 predicted proteins | sample 101ome_25_FD_148643 | JGI IMG/M metagenome (GOLD analysis project Ga0181573, IMG submission 148643) | Coastal salt marsh microbial communities from the Groves Creek Marsh, Skidaway Island, Georgia - 101409BT metaG (spades assembly) | ecosystem: Environmental > Aquatic > Marine > Intertidal zone...
GCGCTTGCTCTCTCCGTGAACAAGCACCCGTCTTCTGATCTCATTCCACTGTTCCATGTCGGCATACATGCCCCTTTCTAGGGCGGATGCCGCACTTTTCGAACGCCCCAAACGGGGCGTCACCCCGTCGCACTTTTCGGGCGGCTTTTACACATCCCCGAGGACGATCCGCCGATCAGCCGGACGCTGATCCAGCGGGCGGTGGGCGAGGAGCGCGGGTTCATCTGGAGCCGGCAGGAGGAGGTCGATGTATCGCAAAGCATCCGGAACCTGGGGATGCAGTCGGGGATGTATGCGCCGTTGTTGTGGAAAGGCGAGGTCCAGGGCGTGGTCTGCGTGGACAGCCAGCATCACAGCGCGGTGTTCACAGAGGATGACCTGCGCTTCATGCTGTGCGTGGCGCATTACGCCGCCGCTGCGGTCGCCAATCACTTTCTGCAGTTGGACCTCACGCAGAACAACACGGTCCTGCAACGGCTGTTGACCAATTTTTCTCCGGCGTTGCGGGGCAAGCTCCTGGAGAAGGCGCGTCACGACGCGCTGCAGCCCGGCGGCGAGAAATCCAATGTCACCCTGCTCATGTCGGATATCCGCGGCTTCACCCGGTTGACCGAGGGCATGGATTCGGCGGTCGTCGTGGAGATGCTGAACGAGTATTTTTCGGCGCTGGTGGAGGCGGTGTTCGAACACAATGGGACGGTGGACAAATTCATCGGCGACGCGATCCTGGCGGTGTTTGGAAGTCCGGAAGCCGATGAAGACCAGCAGAAGCACGCAGTGGATGCGGCGTTGGCAATGCACGAGGCGATGAACCGGGTGAACGACGCCAGGAAGCGGCGGGGCGCGGTGACCTGCGAGATCGGCATCGGCCTGCATTACGGCGAGGTGCTGCACGGATTCATCGGCGCGGAGGAGCGGCTGGAATTCACGGTCATCGGCGAGACGGTGAATCGCACCGCGCGCTACTGCGACGGGGCCGGTCCGGGCGAAACCTTGATCAGCCCCCAACTGCATTCGCATGTCGCCGATGAATACGAGACGCGCCCCAAGACGATTCCCACCAAGCACGAGGGGGACTTCGACGGCCAATTGGTGATCGGCGCCCGGAAGGGCGCGTGACGCTCACCTCCGGTTGACGACTACGCCCAGGGTCTTGAGGAGCATGGCGTTCGTGTAGGGCTTCCTGAGGCTGCCATCCAATTTGTGCCGGGGCGCCTTGGCTTCATCCAGACTGCCGAATGAACCGGTGGTCGCCACAATCCGGATACGCGGATGAATCCCGCGCAGGACCTGGATCGCGGTGACGCCGTCCATGACCGGCATTTTGAGGTCCATGAGCACAACCGAGATCTCGTGTCGGCGCTGGCAGTAGATGGTGACGGCCTCGGCTCCATCATTGGCGGTGATCACCTCGTAGCCGTGGTGTTCGAGCGTTTCCCGGGTGAGGTCGCGGATTTTGGGTTCATCGTCGACCAGCAGGACCAGCTCCCCGTTGCCGTTGATCGGGGAGGCGTCTTCCTCATCCGCGGCCCCCTCCTCGTTTTCAATGACAGCGGGGAGGTAGACGTCGAACGATGTCCATTTCCCGGGGGCGCTTTCGACGACGATGTCGCCGCCGAGTTTCTCGACGATGGAATCCACCGTGACGAGTCCCAAGTATGCCTCGGAGCGGTTTTCCTGCGTGGGATCGAAGAGGCTTCGCAACTCGGCGGGCGTGTAACCCAGGCCCGTGTCCTTGATCCGGAGCTTCACGAAGGGGCCGGGTTCGATGCGTTTGCTGGACAGGGCGAACTGCGCGTCGAGAACGACATTCTCCGCGGTGATCCGCAGCTCGCCTCCGTCGGGCATCTGGTCGCGCGCGTGAATGCAGAGGTTCATCAGGATCTGATCGATCTGGAGTTCATCCGCCCAGATCTTGTGCAGGTTTTCCGGCGCGTGATGGGCGACGTAGATGTCCTTGGGAAAGGTTTCCCGAAAGATGTGAACGACGCTTTCGATGAGTTTGTGGATCCGCAGGGAGCGGGCGCCTTCGGACTGGCCGTCAACGATCTTCATCAGTTCCTCGGCCAGGGAGGCGCCGCGTTTGCAGTTGTCCTCGATGGTTTCCAGCAGGGCCGTCTGGTGTTCATCGATGAACACATCCTCCTTCAGGCGCTGCGCCGCAGTGAGAATGGGGGTGAGCAGGTTGTTGACGTCATGGGCCAGTCCGTTGGCCATCGAACCGAGGCTGCTCAGGCGTTGCGATTCCATCAGGCGGGTCTCCATGGTCCGATGTTGCGTGTTGTCGAACATCGATCCAATCAGGCGATGGGGTTTCCGCTCGGTGTTGAGCAGCACGAATGCGCGGGCGAGCACATGCGCCCAGGCGCCGTCGCCGCGTCGGAATCTGAATTCACTCAGCCAGAGCGGTTTCGCCCCGGCGGCCAACAGCTTCAGCCCCGCGCGCACGTTCCCCTGATCGTCCGGATGCACGCAATCGAGCAGCTGATCCAGGTTCTTGGGGGCGCTCTTGGAGGAATGCTGGAAGACGGTCAGAATGCCTTCATTGCACCAGAGCCGCTTGTTGGCCAGATTGCATTCCCAGATCAACTCCTGGGAGGCCCGCGCCGCATAGCGGAATCGCTCCTCCGCGTTGTGCAGGGACTCCTTCAGCCGGTCGGTCTCGCCGATGTCCACGACGCTGCCCAACACCGTGGGTCTGACGGCGTCCGGCTGGACGACGAGATTGGCCCGGAGCTCCACCGACCCAAGTTTGCCGTGGGTGACGTTGAAGTCCAACATCCGGCTCCGCTCCCCGCTCTGATGCAGCTCGTCGAGAGCCCTTTCCACCTCCACGCGCATGTCCTTGTCCAAGACATCGAGGGCGTTCCGCAGGGCGAGCAGATCCTCGCAGGGGCGCCCCAGCAGTTCGCAGAACCTCGGGTTGACATAGCTGAAGGTGCGACCTTCGATCACGAAACTGCCGCTCAAGGAATGTTCGGCAAGGAGGGAAAACCTGTCGGTTTCGTTGTCGCCCGTTGTTGGCGCGGCCCCCATCCGCGCTGTGCCCGTGGAATCGTTCATATTTTCGCCGGCCAGCCGCTGGCTGGCCGGATCGGGCCATCCAAGCAATATTGGCGCCGAAAGGGAGCAAACAACGACCAGGGGGCAAAAAGCCTGAAGGTCGCCGCGCCGTTTCGTAGGCGGCGTCCTGAAATACGACACTCGTCAAGCGTCGGCGCCATCGCGGTTTGGCCCCACAACGCCAAGGCGAAGCGAAAAATAGTGGGACTCCAGCAGCGTGCGATCCCCGGTCGTTCGAAGCCGATCCCAGATTTCAGACATCATCGCTTTCACGCGTCCGGAATGCGCCGGATCCGACGCCAGATTTCTCATTTCGCAGGGATCGTTTCTCAAATTGTATAATTCGTCGAAGTCGAAGCCATTGAAGACAAACTTCCAGTCGTCATCCCAAAGGATGCGTTGAGCCAAGGGAAAGCGACTGCCGTGATACTCGGCAAAACCTTGCTGAAACGCATCCCCGATGTCGCTTTTCGATAACGCTGGAGCAAAGGAATTGGAGTCGGGAACATTGATCGGATCGGCTCCGGCAAGTTCGAGGATGGTGGGGCACAGATCCTGGATGCCGACCAGGGCGTCCGAATGGGCGTTGCTTCGGATTCCGGGGCCGGCCATCACGAGGGGGATGCGATAGATCTCCTCGAAGGCTCCGATGTTGTGGGCGTCGAAACCATGCGCCCCCACGTAGCGGCCATGGTCGGCCAGCAGGATGATGACGGTCTCCTCAACGGCGTCCGCGGCTTCCAGTTGATCCAGGAGTTTCCCGAACTGCGCGTCCATCTCGCTGATGCAGCCGTAGTAACAGGCGCGCGCGCGCCGCCAATGTTCCTCGCTCAGGTTGCGGGTGATGAGCCGCTCGCGGCGATAGAGATTGGGGCGGTCGGAAAAGTCGGCGTTCAGGTTCTCCGGCAGTTCGATGGCGTCGAGGTCGTATTCTTCGAAGGCGGGCCGGCCGCAGACCAACGCCTCGTTGGGCTCCGAGAAACTGACGGCGCAACACCAGGGATTGTCGTCGGCAAGGCGTTCGCGCAGGAACTTCTGCGCGCATTGCATCGAGATGCCCAACGGCCGTTCCTCCGGTGGAGTATCGGTCACCCCGTAGTGCAGGATGCGGTTGTAGCCGGGGGGGTCCTCCAGCCAACCGCAGAGATCGGGATCGAGCGTGTCGGCGGCGAATGAGTGGGTCCCCTTGCCCAGATGTTGGTGATGCTCGCTGCCTTTGACAACGTGGGTCTGCCAGCCGAAGCGATCGATCTCATTGGAGCGTTCGATGTGCCACTTGCCGAAGTAGCCGGCGCTGTAGCCGGCGTCGGTCAGGCGTTGGGCGAAGTGCGGCTTGTCGTCGCGCAGGATGCACTGGTCTTCGTCCTTGCCGTGCTCGACCTCCAGCACGCCATGGTTGTGCGGCAGGAGTCCGGTCATCAGGCTGGCCCGCGCCGGTGAACAGACCGGACAACAGGTGTGGGCGCGTTGGAAGGTCACGCCGCGTTGTTTCAGGCGCTCGATGTTCGGGGTCCGGCATGGATGCGCCGCGTCGATCGTCGCCGCTTGCATGCCGTCGAGGATGAAGAGGAGGAAGTTGGGACGGTTCATGGGACGAGGGAAGGCCGGGAGAATTGTTGGCCGATGGGATTTGACGCTTGGGATTTGGAACTTCTCATGCTCACTCCGCAATAAACACCGCCACGCCGCCCACGATCAAACCCACACACGCCCAGCCGATCAGAAAGCCGATCAGGCCGTTTCGCGTGGGAACCGGGATTTCAAAGCTGCTGTTCGGGAAGAACACGCGGCGCGGCGGGACGACCGTTCCTTCGGGCAGCGTGCAGGGGACGGTCGGTTGTTCCTCGGGTTTCACCGGCGTGCGCAACAGCGCGTAGAAGCGATCCAGGGATTCCTTGTCCTTCGGTTTGGTGACCAGGCTCACAACCACGCCGCCAAACAGTCCGCCGAACAGGTAAAACAACATCTGCCAGGGCAGGTAGACTTTGGCCGCGGCCCCCGCGCCAATGACGAACGGAGCCGATTCCAGGGAGGGCAGCGTCGCCAGCCATTGCACGACCGGCGTCCAGGTCGTCATCCACCAGACGATGATCGTGCTGAAGGTCGCGGCGATGGCTCCGGCGGCGGTGGCGCGTCGCCAGAAGATGCCGATCCAGAAGGCAATCGCCATGATGGCGTTGGCCTTCCAGAGTATCTCCAATCCCTTGATGACGCCTCCCGATTTGTCGACGCGGGCTTCGGCGCGCAGCCAGAACGCGAAGGCGAGCCCCAAGGCGATCACGCCGAGCGACGCAATCCGGGCCGCCAACAAGTAGCGCTGTTCGCTGCGATCGGGGCGGATCCGCTTGTAGACGTTCTGGGTGATCAGGGCGGACGCCGCGACCATGAACGAATCGCAGGAATTCATCACAGTGGCGATCATGGCCGCCAGAAAAAGTCCCAGCAGTCCCGGCGCGATCGCCGGCAGGAACTCCTTCGCCATGCTCGGATAGACCTCATCGGGGCTGCCGATTTGTCCGCCGTAGTGAGCGACCGCGGCGAGGCCGGTCAAGCACCACGCGACCGTGCAGACCCGTTTCAGCATGTTGCCGCCCATGAATCCCACGGCCCCTTCAAACTCCGTCCGTCCCGCGGCGCAGGTTCCCATGTTCTGCGGCTGGACCGCGACCCCGAGCAACAGGTTCAACGGCACGACCAGCAGATAGAACCAGCCGATGGCGCCGGGCGCGACCAGTGAGAACATCTCCTTGTCGGCGACGAACCGCGGAATCGTTTCCTTCATCCCTTCCAGGCCGCCCACCGCATTCAACGCAACCGGCAGCAGGAGAAACGAGAAGGCGACAGTCATCAGGCTTTGCACGAAATCCGTCACAATCGCCGCGCCCAATCCGCCGGCAATGCCATAAGCGACAAACAACGCGGTCATGGCAAGAATGGCGGCGCCCCCGGGAATGGCTCCGCCGGTTACGCCCTCGATGAACACGCTGGAAGCGTAAAGCATGACCCCGATGTTCACCGTGAATTTCGCCAATCCCACCACCGCATAGAGCGCGACCACGCGGTGGTCGTAGCGGAACTCCAGCACGTCGCCCGTGGTCAACGCGCGAAATCGCCGCATCATCGGCGCGATCCACCAGTAGAAGGGCGTGACAAAAAGCCAGTTCCACGAATACCAGATCCCTGCGAGTCCGGATGTCCAGGTCTTGGCGGCGACGCCGACCGCCTCGTCCGAATGCGTGCTCGTGCCGAAACCGTGCATCGCCATCATCCACCAGGAGAATCGACGCGGCATCACGAAGTCGGCCATCCCCTTGACCTGCTTGGCGGCGCTCAGCCCCAGCCAGGTGATCCCCGCGAAGTACAGGACCAGCATCGTCCAATCCGCGATGTGCAAACCGCCGAACATGCGCGGATTCAACCACGGTCCGCCGCGCCGAGGCAAGACGAAGGCAGGACGTCCCGCGAGCCCTTTCAAAAAATCTCACATTTCCCCTCAAGGATTCCGTTGAACGGCCGATGCATTAGGTGGAACGCGACGGACGCGGCCAACGCATAAAACAAATCAAACTGCACAAACTGGAATCTCGTCCGCCGCGTTTCCGTGTGTACGGAAGCCTCTCCACGGGGGGACGCTTGCGAGCGCGGCTTCTACTCTGTCCATCTAGGGTCTCCCGCAACCAGCCCGCGACATTGCGGCAGAAGCCTCCCCTCCTCATCCCAGTTTCAACCGTGCCCGCCGAGGCTGGCGGCATCGTTCTCCGCTCGACGCATTCCGGGACGCGGCCTATTCTCCCGCGTCAGATGTCGATCACAAACGAACCATTGACCATCGCCGGGCGCGGCTTCCCCTCCCGTCTCATTCTCGGGACCGGCAAGTTTGCCTCCAACGAGGCGATGCGGGACGCGATCGACGCCAGCGGGACGGGCATGGTGACCGTGGCGTTGCGTCGGGCCGACCTGAGCGGGGAGAACGATCCCTTCGCCAACATCCTTGATTTCATCGACCGGGAAAAATACCTACTGCTGCCGAACACCAGCGGCGCCATGAATGCGGAGGAGGCCGTCCGCCTGGCGAAACTTGCGGTCGCCGCCGGCCTGCCCAAGTGGGTGAAGCTGGAGATCCACCCCGATCCGCGCTACCTGCTGCCCGATCCGGTGGAGACCCTGAAGGCCGCCGAGGAGCTGGTGAAGGAGGGTTTCACCGTCCTGCCCTATATCAACGCCGACCCCGTGCTGGCCAAACGCCTGCAGGATGTCGGCGTCGCCACGGTCATGCCGCTGGGCTCGCCGATCGGGTCCAACCGCGGACTGCAGACGCGCGACCAGATCCGGATCATCATCGAGCAGGCGACCGTGCCCGTGGTGGTGGACGCCGGCATCGGCGCGCCGAGTCACGCGGCCGAGGCGATGGAGCTCGGCGCCGACGCCGTCCTGGTCAACACCGCCATCGCCGTGGCCGGGGATCCGAACCGGATGGCCCGGGCCTTTGCCGCGGCGGTCGAAGCCGGCCGCGCCGCCTTTGAATCCGGCCTGGGCGGTCGGCAGACCACGGCCAGCGCGACCAGCCCCCTGACCGCCTTTCTCGACGCCTGACCCCTTGCCATGCCCGCGATGAAGCCCCTTTCCCGCAGACGCGTCCAGCAGTTGCTGGACGCCGCCCGGCAACGGCGCGCGTTGGTCGTTGGCGACGCCATGGTCGACCAGTTCATCTGGGGGCGGGTGGAGCGGATCTCCCCGGAGGCGCCCGTGCCGGTCGTGCAGGTCGAGCGCGAGAGCTTCATGCCCGGCGGCGCGGCCAATGTCGCCCGCAATCTCACCTCGCTCGGCGTCGGCGCCGAGATGCTCGGCGTCATCGGAAAGGACGCCGGCGCCCGGCAACTGAAGGAACTGCTCGCCGGCGACAACGTCGCATCACGCGGACTGATCGAAAGCGCCGCCCGCAGCACGACCAAGAAGATCCGCGTCATCGCCCACACGCAGCAGGTGGCCCGGGTCGATCGTGAGACGCCGCATCCGATCGCGCCCGAGATCGAGAAGCGCCTCCTCGCGGCGATCAAACGCCGGCTGCCGGACAACGACGCGTTGATCGTCGGCGACTACTGCAAGGGCGTGGTGACGCAGTCGCTGCTGGACCGGCTCAAGGAGCTTTGTCGGGCGCGGGGCGTCTGGTTGAGCATGGATCCCAAGCCGTTTCACCGGTTGGACCTGGGCGGCCTGTCCCTGATCACGCCGAATCGGAAGGAGGCGTTCTCCCTCGCCGGCGTCGAGGACGAGACCCGCGGCAAGGCGGAGCCGTTCGCGGACAAGCCGCTGATGCGCGCCGCGGAGAAGCTGTTGACGGAAATCCGGCCGGCTGTGTTGCTGATCACCCTGGGCGACCACGGCATGCTCCTCTGCCAGCGGGACAAGAAGCCCTACCATATTCCCACCATGGCGCAGGAGACGTTCGATGTCTCGGGCGCCGGCGACACGGTGATCGCCACGTTCACGACCGCGATCATGGCCGAGGCCTCGCCGGTGGAGGCCGCCATACTTTCCAACCACGCCGCCGGCATCGTCGTGGGCAAGGTCGGCACGGCCACGGTCACGCCGGAGGAATTGCTGGCCAGTTTCGGGCGGAGCCGATGAAGCGCGCCGTCTTTCTCGATCGCGACGGGACCCTGATCGCGGAAAAGAAATACCTCGCCGATCCCGGACTCGTTTCCCTGACCCCGGGAGCCGGCCCCGCCTTGCGCGCCCTGGCCGACGCCGGCTTCCTGCTCTTCATCGTCACCAACCAATCCGGCATCGGCCGCGGCTACTACACCCTCGACGACATGCATCGCGTGAATGCACGGGTGGCCGAAGTCTTCGCGGAGGATGGCGTCCGCTTTGCCAAGGTCTACTTCGCTCCGGAGGCGCCCGAAGAGCCAAGCCGGGGCAGGAAGCCCTCGCCGCAGTTTCTCTTCGATGCGCGCGATGAGTTTGGGATCGATCTGGCGCAGAGCCACATGGTCGGCGACAAGCGCGTCGATTTGGAATGCGGCTGGAACGCCGGCGTCCGGCAAAGCTTCCTGGTGCGCACGGGATATGGCGCGGAGTGGGAGGCCAAACTGGGAGAGGATGCGGAACGCGCCGTGGTGGTGGACAACGCCGCCGCCGCCGCGCGGTGGATTCTGGATGCGAATTGAGCTGCGCCCGTGGCGCAGCCGTCCCGGCTGCGGGTTGTGGCGGCGTCCCGCCGCCCGGTCAGGGCTTTTCGGCGATTCGGCCGGGCGCAAACTCGTCCGCGTGGTAGGAGCTGCGGACCATCGGGCCGCTGGCGACGTGGACGAAGCCCTTCGCCTCGGCGACCCGGCCATATTCCTCGAACTTTTCCGGCCGGATGAACTTCTGCACGGGAAGGTGTTTCAAGGTTGGCTGGAGGTATTGGCCCAGGGTCAGGATATCGCAACGCGCGTCCCGCAGGTCGTCCATCGCCTGCAGCGTCTCGGCCTCCGTTTCGCCGAGGCCCAGCATCACGCCGGACTTGGTGTGGATCCCGTCGCCCAGGCGGTCCTTCACCTTGCGCAGCACGGCGAGCGACCGGTCATAGGTCGCGCGCGACCGGACCTCGGGCGTCAGGCGGCGCACCGTCTCAAGGTTGTGGTTGAAAATCTCCGGCCGCGCCTCGAGCACGCAGTCGATCGCGTCGTCCCGCTCATTGAAATCCGGGACCAGAACCTCGACGACGATGCCGGGAACGGCTTTCCGCACCGCTTCGATCGTCCGTCGGAAATGTTCGGCGCCGCCGTCCTGCAGGTCGTCGCGCGCCACCGCCGTGATCACGACATGACTCAGGTTCATCCGTTGCGTCGCCTCGGCCACGCGTTGTGGTTCATCCGGCTCCAGGGGGCGGGGCTTGCGGGTGTCGATCGAGCAGAAGCCGCAGGCGCGCGTGCAGCGGTCGCCGGCGATCATGAAGGTGGCCGTCCCCTTGCTCCAGCATTCCCAATGATTGGGGCACTTCGCGCTCTCGCAGACCGTGTGCAGCTTGAGGTCGTCCAACAGGTTCCGCGTCCGCGCGAAGGCGCTCTCCGTCGGCAGCTTCAACCGCAACCACTCCGGAATGCGGGGGCGGGGCTGAATCTGGGGGGTGGTGGACGACATGAGCGGGGAGTCTGCGACCGCCTTCAAGCGACAATTCGAAAGCGCCTCTATTTCGCTGAGACGAAGGCCTTCACGCGCGGTTCGCCTTTCAGCCATCCGAGTTCCGCGAAGAACGCGTCCATTTTGGCGACGGTGTCGATGAACGCCTTGTTGCCGTCCTTGCCATGATTGAACCAGCCGTGGCCCGCGCCCTCGGTGACATGCAGCTCGCTCCTGCTGCCGACCTTGCGCATGGCGTCCCGGAACTGCTCGGCGGTCTCGACCGTGACGAGCTTGTCCTTGGAGCCGAAGAACACCACGGCGGGCGGCATGCCCCGGTGAATGTTGTGCGCCGGCGAGATCTCCTTCCACCGCGCCTTGACCCGGTCGTGGCCATATTGACCGGGGCCGTTGTTGTAGACCGGATTGAACAGGGCCATTGCATTGGGAACGGAACTGACGGACCCGTCTTCGCCGGCCTCCTCGATGGACTTCGTCGTCCCGGTCGAGGCCGCCACGTGTCCGCCGGCCGAACCGCCGCCGGCCGCCAACCGGTCCGGATCGATGCCCAGTTCGGCCGCGTGCGCCCGCGTCCAGCGGATGGCGGACTTGCCGTCCTTCACGCATTCGAAGGGGGAGGTGTTGTGCCGGCTCTTGACGCGGTATTCGGCGGTGATGGCGACTATGCCGCGGGAGGCGAGGTAACGGCAGTGCTGCTCGAACTGCCCCGGACTGCCGCCGTTCCAGCCGCCGCCGAAGAAGAAGACGATCCCTGGCCGTTTGTCCGTGGCCTGCCAACCTTCGGGCTTGAACACATGCAGATGCAGGTCCCCCTGCGGCGTCCGCTTGAAACGGACCTTCTCGGAGCCCGGGTAGGCGAACGCCTGCGGGGCGGCCTTGCCCTTTTTCTGCTTCTTCTGCGCCGGCGCGCCTTCCATGGAGCCGAGGGCGACGAGGAGGGCGATGGCGATCGGGAGGGTCTGTCGGATCTTCATGTTCATGGATCGGTTTTCAATCTGCGCGCGTGAATCCCCTTGATAGCCGATTCGCCGGGCAAAGCGCAAACCCCGATGCCGGAAATTCAGGGCCTACGCATGAGCTGCAAGAACAATCCCCATAAGCATGTTGTAGCGTGCGCTGTGTCAGCGCATTCAACGGCTGTCGCATGATTGTTTCGTTTTTCGGCTGACACAGCCGACGCTACATCTGTGAAGCTGTTGCGATTGCTGTTCATGCGTATGCCCTGGCCGGAAATTGAACGTCCCAAAATTCCCTCGATTTTTCGGTTAACACGCCTCGGGTGAAGCGCTATTAAATGCGGCCCGTTCCCCCGGTCCGGACTCCCCTTGAAGGCGGATGCTGCGCCCCCCGAACGTTCGGAAAGACCAATCAACAGACCATGCCGGAACCGAATCTGATCCTCGTCTGCGCCGTGGCCTTCGCCACCGTGCTCACCCTCCTTTCCATTCTGGCCGGGTTGATCCACCTGATCACCCTGATGTTCCCGGAGAAGGAGAAGGAATCGGACGACGCGGTCATCGCCGCGATCAACACCGCTGTTTCCGCCTCCATTCCCGGGGCCAGAGTGACCAACATCGAGGAAATCGAGTAGGCGCGTCCGCGCTTTCCCAACGCCACTTTCCGACCAGACATCATGAGCAAGAAACAGATCAACGTCATGTTCACGCCGTTTCGCGACGGGCTGCAGAGCCTGTTCGGCGGCAAGGCGCGCCTGAACGACATCCTCCCGGCGATGGAGGCCGCCGCGGCCGCGGGCATCCGCCACTTCGAATTCGGCGGCGGCGCGCGCTTTCAGGCCCCCTATTTCTACTGTGGCGAGAATCCCTTTGAGTGCATGTCCACCATGCGCGAAAAGGTGGGCCCGGACGTCGATCTGCAGATCCTGACCCGCTCCGTCTCCGGCGTGACGCTCACCACGCAGGGCCTCAAGGCCCTCGGCCTGCAGGCCAGGCTCATGAAGAAGCACGGCGCCACGATCGACCGCAACTTCGACTTCATGAACGACGTCGACAACCTGGCCAAGACCGGCCAACCGATCGTCGACGCCGGCATGCACCACCAGGTCTGCGTCGCATTGATGGGACTGCCCTTCGAGTCCGACCAGGTCCACACCGCGGAGTTCTACATCGATGTGATCCGCCGTTTCATGAAGACCGGCGTGCACTTCGATTCGGTCTGCATGAAGGACGCCTCCGGCACGACCGATCCCACGACCTGCTACGAGACCGCCAAGGGCCTGAAGAAGATCCTCCCGCCGGAGATCCCCCTTTCCCTGCACACGCATGACACCGCTTCCATGGCCGTCACCTGCTACAAGGCCGGCATTGAAGGCGGCGTGGACCGGATTGACCTTTCCGTCCGCCCCATGGCCAGCGGCACCGTGCAGCCCGATGTCCGTTCCATGACGCATGCGCTCAAGAACACGGACTACGAACTCGACATCGATCCCGCGGCGATGCCGGAGATCGAGGCGCTCCTGACCGAAGGGTTGAAGGACTACAAGTTCAACCCGGTCACCACCACTCCCGACGCCCGCGTGGTCGGGTTCCCCATGCCGGGCGGCGCGATCGGGCCCAACGTCCACATGATGGCGGAGGCCGGCATCCTCGACAAATACGGCGCCGTGCTGGAGGAATTCCCCGTCGTGGTGAAGGCCGGCGGCGCCTGGTCCAGCGTCACCCCCGGCAGCCAGCAATACTGGCTGCAGGCCTTCAATAACGTCCTGCACGGCCGCTGGAAGAAGATCGACGCCGGCTACGGCAAGTCCGTCCTCGGTTACTTCGGCCGCCCGCCGCTCGCGCCGGACCCCGAGGTCGTGAAGGTCGCCGCGGAACAGTTGGAGCTGGATCCCTTCGATGGCGACCCCTTGGAGGCCGCGCCGGATTCCATCGCCCAGGCCGAGGAGGCCCTGAAGGAGCGCGACCTGGAATTGACCGAGGAGAACATCTTCCTCACCGCCGCGGCCATCGTGCCCGGCAAGAACATGGATTTGAACGAGGGCATCCGCCTGCTGAAGGGCAATCCGAGGATCAACATCCCGTTGAAGGAGGAGCCCAAGGACGAGGCGGTGACCGCGGCCTTCAGCGGCTCGATCACGACCACCTGCTCCGTGGAGGAGGACGGCCGCACCCGCGATTTCAGGATCACCATCGACGCCCCGGCCGGCGGCGCGGCTCCGGGAGCCCCGGGCGCCGCCGCTCCCGCGGCCGGCGGACAGACTGTCGGCGTGTTCTCCCCGTTCGACGGCAATGTCGAACTCGTCGAAATCAGGGTGAAGGCCGGCGATCCGGTGAGCAAGGGCCAGGTCGTCGCCGCGGTTGAGGCGATGAAAGCCAAGCACGACGTGAAGGCGCCGACCAGCGGCAAGGTTGCCAGCGTCGACGCCTCCATCGGCGCCACGGTCTCCAAGGGCAAGCCCATCCTGACGATTCAAGAGTAATTCCATGGACATTCTCCAACAACTGATCGGCAGTGTCGGTTTCACGGAACTGGGCTGGCAGAATTTTGTCATGTTTGCCGTGGGCGGGACGCTCATCTACCTCGCGGTCAAACACAACTTTGAGCCGCTGCTGTTGGTGCCGATCGGCTTTGGAGCGATCCTGGCCAATCTGCCCGAGGCGCAGATGAGCGCCTACTCGGAGCCGATGGACGGCGGCAAGTGGCCCCTGCTCGGGTTCATCTACAAGACCGCCATCAGCAAGGCGGAGCTGCTGCCGCCGATCATCTTCATGGGCGTCGGCGCGCTGACGGACTTCCGGCCGCTGTTGGGACGGCCGATCACCTTCCTGCTGGGAGCGGCGGCGCAGTTGGGCATTTTCTTCGCCGCCCTGGGCGCGTTTTACCTGTTTGGCTTCACCATGCAGGAGGCGGCGGCCATCGGGATCATCGGCGGAGCGGACGGCCCGACCACGATCTTCGTGGCCTCCAAGGTCGCGCCGCATCTCCTCGGCGCGGTGGCCGTGGCCGCCTACAGCTACATGGCCCTGGTGCCCATGATCCAGCCGCCCATCATCAGGCTGCTGACCACCCAGGAGGAACGCGAGATCGACATGCCGCAGGCCAAGCCGGTCTCGGAGAACGCCGTGATCCTCTTCCCGATCCTCACCAGCGTCATCGTCATCCTCTTCATCCCCGACAGCGGCCCGCTGATCGGCATGCTGATGTTTGGCAACCTGCTGAAGGAATCGGGCGTCACGCAGCGGTTGAGCACGACCGCCGGCGGCCCGCTGATCAACATCGTCACCATCTTCCTTGGACTCGTGGTCGGCGCGACCATGAACGGCGTCACCTTCCTCACCGGCAAGACCCTGGCGATCCTCGCGCTGGGCATGGTGGCTTTCAGCTTCAGCACCATGGGCGGCGTGATTTTTGCCAAGATGCTGAACCTCGTCCTGCCCCGGGCGAAGAGGATCAATCCCTGCATCGGCGCCGCCGGCGTCTCGGCCGTGCCCATGGCCGCCCGCGTCGTGCAGAAATATGTCTCTGACAACACCGATGGCCGGGTGAATCCCCTCATGGCCGCCATGGGCCCGAACGTGGCCGGCGTGGTGGGCTCCGCCGTCGCGGCGGGCGTGTTTCTGGCCCTGCTTTCCTGAGCCCTCCTTCCCATGCGAATTCTCTCCGGCATCCAGCCTTCGGGCGCCCTGCACATCGGCAATTACTTCGGGATGATGAAGCCCGCGATCGAGCTGCAGGAGCGCGGCGAGGCCTACTATTTCATCGCGAACTACCACTCGATGACTTCGCTCTTCGATCCCGAGGAGCGACGCAAGAATTCCCTCGATGTCGCGCTTGATTTCCTCGCCTGCGGCCTCGATCCGGAGAAGTCGGTCTTCTGGAAGCAGTCGGATGTGCCCGAGGTGACCGAACTGACCTGGCTGTTGAGCACGCTGACCCCGATGGGTCTGCTCGAGCGTTGTCACAGCTACAAGGACAAGATGGCCAAGCTCAGCGGCGGCGATAAGGAAAAGGTCAATCATGGCCTCTTCGCCTATCCGGTCCTCATGGCGGCGGACATCCTGGCCTTTGATTCCACTCTCGTTCCGGTCGGCAAGGATCAGAAGCAGCACCTTGAGGTCGCGCGCGATATCGCCAACAAGTTCAACAACCAGTACGGCGAGACCTTTGTCATTCCGGAGCCGGAGATCCGTGAATCCGTCGCGACGGTTCCGGGCACGGACGGCCAGAAGATGAGCAAGAGCTACGGCAATACGGTCGAGATCTTCGGCGAGGAGAAAAAGCTTCGGAAGAAGATCATGAAGATTGTCATGGACAGCCGTCCGCCGGAGGAGCCCAAGCCCGACGCCGAGAAGAACAACGCCGTCCAACTGCTCAAACTCGTCGCGCCCGAGGATGTGGCCAAGGACTGGGAGGATCGCCTGCGCGCCGGCGGCACGGGCTACGGCGACCTGAAGAAGGCCCTGTTCGAACACTACTGGGCCTATTTTGAAGAACCCCGCAACAAGCGCGCGGAATTGGAGCAGAACCTCGACTACGTGAACCAGGTCCTCAAGTCAGGCGCGGAAAAGGCCAGGGAAGTCGCCCGGCAGGCCCTCGATCGCGCGAAGAAGGCCAGCGGGTTGGATTGAGGGCCGCGTTGCCAGTTCGGCTCGCTGGGCTCGGAGGCCGTTTGGGCAAAGCTCTTTACCCACGGATCGCAAAGCCGACCCACGGATAGGATTTCTTCATCCGTGGGTCGGCTTTGCCATCCGTGGGGTGAAATCTTCGCGTTGGGAAACGCCGGGGCGTCACTTCATCTTGTTCGCGATGGCGTTGAACCAGAGGTCGTGAAGTTCGGCGAGGTCCCAAGACAGCTCCGCGCCCGCGGTCTTGATCGTCAGCTTGTCGCCGCCAACCTTCCCGATCCGCGCGACCGGAATCTCCAGGATCTTGGCGCGCTCCTCGATCTTTACCGCGTCCACTCCGGAGGCCGTCAGCACGATGCGGCCCTGCGTTTCGCCAAACAACAGCGCGTCGAGGCGCGCATCGCCGAACGCGGACAGATCGATCTCCGCGCCCAGCAGCTTGTCGGTTTCGCGGCCGACGTGATTGGAGATGCAGGATTCCGCCAGGGCGACGGTGAGGCCGCCTTCGCTGCAGTCGTGCGCGCTCTTCACGCCGCCCGCCTGAATGAACGACCGGACCGTGGTGTGGATCTGCTTCTCCTTTGCCAGGTCGCAGCGCGGCGGCGTCCCGGTCTTCAGATCATGCGCGGTCTGCAGGTAGGCCGAGCCGCCCAGGCCCAGCAGCGGATCGCTTTCATCGATCGCCGCGCCGATCAGCAGAATCTCGTCGCCCTCGTCCTTGAACCATTGCGTCGTGATGTCTTCGGGCTTTTCGATCAACCCGACCATGGCGACGGTCGGCGTCGGATCGATGGCGCCGTTGGGGTTCTGGTTGTAGAGGCTGACATTGCCGCCGGTGACCGGGGCGTTGAAGACCGTGCATCCTTCAGCCAGGCCGCGGACGGCCTCCTTCAACTGCCAGAACAACTCGGGGTTGTGCGGGTTGCCGAAGTTCAGGTTGTCCGTCGTGCCCAGAGGCTCCGCGCCCGAGCAGGCCAGGTTGCGCGCGGCTTCGGCGACCGCAATCTTCGCGCCCTCGTAGGGATCGAGATAGACGTAGGTCCCGTTGCAGTCGCAGGACATGGCCAGGTATTTCTCGGGGACATCCTCGTTGGCGTCCACGCCGCCGCCGGGGAGTGAATCGGCCTTGATGCGCAACACTGCGGCGTCCGATCCTGGAAACACCGCCGTGCCATTGCGGACGGTGTGGTCGTACTGACGGTAGACCCAGTTCTTCGAGGCGATCGACGGCCAGGCGAGGAGATTCTTCAAAACCTGTTCCGACTCCTTCAATTCAGGAACCTGCTCCAGCTTGAAGGCGCGCACCTCGGCCAGGTAGGCGGGCTCCTTGGCCTCGCGATCGTAAAGCGGCGCGTCGTCAGCCAGCTTGGCGGCCGGCATGTCCGCGACGACTTCGCCGTGATTGGTGACGACCATCCGGCCGGTGTCGGTCACCGTGCCGACCTCGGCCCAGGGCAGGTCCCACTTGTCGAAGATGCGTCGCACCTCTTCCTCGTGACCCTTCTTGACGATGATCAACATGCGCTCCTGCGATTCGCTGAGCATCAGCTCATAGGGCGTCATGTTCGCCGCGCGTTGGGGCACCTGGTCGAGCCGCAGTTCGATGCCTGTTCCGCCGCGGGCCGCGGTCTCACAGGTGGAGCAGGTCAGTCCGGCCGCGCCCATGTCCTGGATGCCGGCCACGGCGTCGGTGGCGAGCAGTTCGAGGCAGGCCTCCATGCAGAGCTTCTCCATGAAGGGATCGCCCACCTGCACGGCGCCGCGTTGCTGGTCCGCCGATTCCTCGGTCAGATCCTGCGAGGCAAAGGCCGCGCCCGCCAACCCGTCGCGGCCGGTTGCGGGACCGACATAGAAAACCGGGTTGCCCACGCCTTCCGCCGCGCCGCGCGCAATCTGGTCGTGCCGCAGCACGCCAAGGGCAAAGGCGTTCACCAGCGGGTTGCCCTCATACGATTTGTCGAAATATACCTCGCCCGCGATGGTCGGGATGCCGAAGCAGTTGCCGTAATGCGAAATGCCCGCCACCACGCCGCGGAACAGGCGCCGCACCTCGGCCGACTCCAGGCTGCCAAAGCGAAGCGAATTGATCGCCGCCACCGGACGCGCGCCCATGGTGAAAATGTCGCGGATGATGCCGCCCACGCCCGTCGCCGCCCCTTGGAAGGGCTCCACCGCGCTGGGATGATTGTGCGACTCGATCTTGAACGCCACCGCCAGCCCGTCGCCGATGTCGATCACGCCGGCGTTCTCCTCGCCCGCGGGGATCAACACCTTTTCGGACTTGGTCGGAAAGCCTTTCAGCAGCTTGCGGGTATTCTTGTAGGAGCAGTGCTCGCTCCACATGACCGAGAAGATGCCGAGCTCGGTGTAGTTCGGCTCGCGACCGAGGATGACCTTGATCTGCTCGTATTCCTCCGGCGTGATGCCGTGCTGATCGATCAGTTCGGGGGTGATGGCGGGATCGGACATTGGGATCAGATGAGGGGGGAAGTCAGTTGAGAGTTGAGACAGGGAGCTATAAGAGGGGGACGGGGTATCGGCGAACGATCTCGTCACCTGTGGCCAATACCATCCCATGATCGAGGCATTGGCAAAGAATCATCCGATCAAACGGATCGCGATGGATACCGGGAAGCGACGACAATTTGAACACGGAATCCTCCCGTAAATTCAAGCTGTCAATGCCATGGGCATCGCGTTGCGCGGGAATGAACGTCTCGGGCGGTTCAGGCAAAGGAAGTTTGCCCAACGCATGTTTGACACAGATCTCCCAGAGCGAAACGACGCTCAGATACACCTGGTTTTCCGGATCCCGGAGCGCTGATTGCCTTGTGGCCGGCAATGAAGGATTGCCGGTGATGAACCAAAGGAAGTCGCACGTATCCAAAAGGATTCTCATTCGCCTTCGAATCCTTTCAGGACATCGTCCGGCAGCGGATCATTGAAATCTGCGGGGACATCGAACAGCCCATTGGCGAGTCCGTGCGGGCGCATGCAGGACGGTTTGCCCTCCGGTTGACGCGCGGACAGCACTGTCAGAATGCCGGTTCCGTCTGTAGGAATCTTTTCCGGCTCCTTGATCGAAACCTTGCCGCCCGAAATCTCGACTTCAACGGAAACATAACTCATGGCCAGAATCTAGTTCGTCCGGGGATTTAAACAAGTATTCACAGTCAAGCCGCCGCCGCATCACGCCTCTCCAGCCAGGCGGCCATGGATTCGAGGATCGCCCGGCCGTCGGCGCTGCCGATGAGTTCCTGGCAGGCGCGCTCCGGATGCGGCATCAGGCCGGCCACGTTGCGCTCCTGATTGCAGATGCCGGCAATGTTGTCCAACGAGCCGTTGGGATTCGCGTCGTCGGTCAATTCGCCTTCGGCGCTGGCGTATTGCCAGAGGACCTGGTTGTTCGCCTTGATCGAAGCGAGCGTCTCTTCGTCGGCGAAGTAGCAGCCTTCGCCGTGCGCGATGGGCACGCGCAGCAGGCGCCCTTCCTCCACGCCGCCGGTGAACGGGGTGTCCTTCGCGACGGTCTTGAGAAAGACCTGTTCGGAGCGGAACTGCAGCGAGCGGTTGCGCACGAGCGCGCCGGGGAGAAGCCCCGCCTCGCAGAGGACCTGAAAACCATTGCAGATTCCCAGGATCACACCGCCGTCCGCGGCAAACTTCTTTACCGCCTGCATCACCGGGCTGAACTGCGCGATGGCGCCGCAACGCAGGTAGTCGCCGTAGCTGAAACCGCCGGGCACGATCACCGCGTCCGCGTCGCCCACGGACTCCTCCTTGTGCCAGAGAAGATTCGCTTCATGGCCGATGACGCGGACGCCATTCACCGCGTCCTGATCGCTGTTCGACCCCGGAAATTGTATGACCGCGACTTTCATGCGCATGCGACGGTTCACTCCAGTTCGAAGCGATACTCCTCGATAACGGGATTGCTCAACAACTTGTGGCAGGCCTCGTCGATCTGCTTCTCGACCGCCTCGCGCTCGCCGTCGATCTCAATCTCGAGATAACGGCCCACATGGACTTCGCTGACGCCGTCGTAGCCCATGTGTTCGAGGGCGTTCTGCACGGCCTTGCCCTGGGGGTCCAGCACGGCCTTTTTCGGTGTAATGGTAATCTTCGCTTTCATGAATGGGAGCCCGGTCGGAACCGGGAAAACGGAATGTTGAAGAAAGCCGAAAATCCGCGCCAGACAATTCTGGGGAAACGGGTGATTTTTGATGGATAAAGTCCCGCTCAGCCGGCTTCGGACCCGACCAACCGCAAGCGACCCGGCAAATCGTTCAGCGCTGGGCCGCCGGACGATGGATTTGAATTCAAGCGCTCGGGCTCTCAGTTGTAGCCGACAATGTCCCCGATGCAGACAAAGCGATCGCAATGTTGGTCCTGGGCGTCCTGGATCACTGCTTCCAGCGCTTCGATATTTCCGTGAATGTCGCTGAGCAGGGCGTATTTGTGCGCGGCTCTATTGTTTGAGGGGAAGGTTGATGTCTTCATGCGCTCCTACACGCAATTCCCGTTCGCGCGTTTCAGAATCAGTGTCGCCGAGGAGACTGCCGGACAGATTCATGAAGTTTTATTGAAACGCTCTTCCCGGAATCGCGTGTATGCTGTTGCAAGGACCACGGTCATGAGTTCGAAAAACGATGACATCTACGAAACGCAACCCGCGCTGATCTCCCGCGTGCAGCAGAACGAGGAGGATGGCTGGACGGAATTCTATCAGCTTTATCGCGATTTCATCCATGCCAGCGCGCAGGCCGCCGGTCTCAACCACGAGGAAGGCAACGATGTCGTCCAGGAAACCATGGTCTCAGTCCGGAAATACATCGAAGGCTTCGAACCGGACCGCGAACGCGCAAAATTCCGCACCTGGCTGCGAAAGATCGTCCGCTCGCGCATCGCTGATCAGTTCCGCAAGAAGCGGCGCAATCCGCTGGAATTCCGAACGGATGAAGGGCCAAGGGCCGATGAAGGATCACACACCTCCTTCACCAACCGGATCCCGGACCTGAACGACATCGAACTGGATCGCGTGATCGACGGCAAACTCGAACAGGCCATCCTGGACGAAGCCAGGGAACGCGCCCAAAGAATCGTCAAACCGCGGGACTACGAGGTCTATGATCTTTTCGCCATCAGGGACATGAGCGCCGCGGAAGTGGCGAAGAAATTGAATATCAACGCCACAACCATCCGCGTGAAGACCTTCCGAGTGCGGCGCATCGTGGACCAGGAAGTCAGACGAATCGTGGCATCGATGGAATCACCCTCGGCCAATCCGCAACCGAATCAGTAGATCATTCAATGCCGGCGCTGCTGAAGGGGACTCCGGCAACCGGCTCGCTTCACGCGCCGCTTCAAGTTCCCCAACCAGTCTCTCATACTCGACCCGATACCGGTCGATATCGCCTTCCTCCAACGTCCCTTTTTCCGGCCCGGCCAGCTTGCGCTCCACCAGTTCCGCGATGAATGGCAGTTTGAACGCCTCATTCAGCGTCACGAGGTTGGCCTCGATCGTTCCCGTGCGCATCAGGTGAATGCCGGTCAACACGACGCGAAAGACATACAGCAGCGGCTTGACCCGACGCGGCCGCTCCTTGTCGAAGAGCTTCCACTGGTTGTCCGCAAACCCAAGGTAATGATGCGCGTGAAACTTGGTGACGCAGCCCTTGGCGATCTCCTTCAGTTCCGCGTGTTCCGGCGTCGCCGTCACGATCAACGGCGAATAGAGCTGCTCCAACACATAGCCGTTCTTCTTGAGCAACAGGCCGAAGAACTTCTTCACGTCGTGCGTGACCAGATCGAATTCCAGGCCGTCCTCGATCTTGGACACCTCGATCGTTTCCCGGCCGGTTTGAAGCCCGACAACCTCGCGCGTCGGCAACACATGCACGCCGCGCAGATCGTAATCCGAATCCGGCGACGGGAACCCATACAGATGCGCCCCGCTGATTGTCGCGAACAGCAGCGGATACGGCTGCGCTTCAGCCTCCTGCTTCAATCGTGCGTCAATGTTCATTGTATACTTCTCGCGCTCAAATCATCGCACGGCGCGCCTTCACCAGAAACGCGTTCGCCCGTGCGTAGTCCGGCCGCTCCGGCAGTTTGGTCTTCTCGAACGCCTCGTCCATGCGTCGGTGCAGCTCAAGTCGCCACTCGTTCACCTCGTCCCAACTCAATTCACCGTTTCGAATCGCCAGCAATCGTTCCCGATGCCCGCCGACATCCACTGGCACAAAACCCTCGCGCAGGACGCGCTTGCCGGACAATTGCAGACGAATCAGATGCATCGCGTGCTTCCAGCGGATCTCGCCCTTCGCCCGCAGATCCTGCTCCAGCTTCTTGAACTGCGACATCACGTAGCCGTTGAAGGTCTGGTAGACCATCTTCGACAGGAAGATCTCCCGCATCGCCAACAACTCCTCGGCCAGCGGCGCGGCCAGCTCCACCATCGGCGAATACAGGCATTCCAGGATGTTCGGATTCGCCTTCAATGCCAGGGCGATGAACTTCTGCAGTTCCCAATAGCATTCCTGCTCCTCGTGGCTTTCCAACTGCTCCGGAACGCCGCGCAGGGACCAATGCAGTTCGGCCGGAGGCAGATAGATGCCCCGCCGATCCGTATCCGATCCCTCCTGCTCCAAGCCATAGGCCCGCGATCCGACGACGCAGCGATAGATGATGAACTCCGAATGATCGATGTCCGCCTCGGCCAGATCTCCCTCGCCTCCCAAAGCCCCATCCTTGAACTGCTTCAGAATCGAAAGCTGATCCCGTTTGAACGAACCCGCGCCACCATCAGCAAACGCGATCCAATACGAATGCGTCGCGTCCGCCGGCGCCTGCACAACCTCACCAACTGCGCCGGCCGCGCGCACAACAGCGCCCGATGCATCACACTGATCGATCCGCGTGACGACCCGCGTGCCAATGGGAAGAATGAGATGGATGTTGCCTGTTGTCCTCATCGCTCAATCCACCTTCACACGACAAAGCGCGACCGTCACGTCATCGGGGAGCTTACCCCACGGATACCTGACCAACTCGATCAGCGCCCGGGCCGTTTGTTCCAGGTCATTTCGACCGCGCACAACCGCCTGAATTTCCTCCGGCTTTCCGTAATCCATCAAGCCGTCGGAGGCGACCAGCAGAATGCCGGAACCGACCGGGATGAAGAACGAAACCGGCCTCGCGCGCCCCGTCCCGAGAAACGGCTTCCGGATCTGGTTCGCAGTCAGATCCTCAAGTGATTCCGAATCATCCGCGAACCACCATGCCTTGGAATCCCCGACGCTCGCGCCAAACACGGACTCCTCCGTAACGATCGCCAACACCCCGGTCGAAATGCCGGCGACGGGATGTTCGTCCGCATCCGTGTCGGCCGCCCGCAGAACACGCACGCAATCTTCGGGCGAACGCAACGCGCCGGCTTCCACCGCCTTGCGCGCCGCTTCCACGACAACTTCCGCGGCTTCCGCCCCTCCGCTCATTCCGCCTGCGCCGTCCGCCAACACGATGACAACGACGCCCTGCCCCAAGGGAACTGCCACGGCGCGATCATCCGAAGTCTTTGTCCATGCTTCAGACTGGATGAATGTATCGAATGAAATCCCCGACATGATCACTGCCTGCGTCAGCTCAGGAGCTTCCGATCCAGCTCCAGGAGATAGGTCCTTCCAAACCCGCCGTCTTCCAATCCGTTGAAAAGCGCTGCAGGCAGATCCTTCTCGATCTCGTCACTCAGCGAGGCCGCGCCCAAGGCGATTGTCGCCACCGTATCGACATCACCCGTAAACGCGATTGACCGCTTCAGAATGTCCGACAGGGAAGAACCTTCCTGCACGGCGGTGATTGCCGCCCGGACACTCATCCATCCCTTGGCTCCGACCTTCCCGCTCCATGGACAGTTCCACTGCCCGTCGACGTGCTGGACCAGAAAATCGCCAACCTCTTCTCGCGGACCAAGTTCGTTGTGGAAGTAATGCGCCATCAACGCCGCCGCCACTGCGGCATTCACGCCATCCGGCGTGTCATGAGTCACGCGGGCCTGGATCTCAGCCTTCCGTCTGACTTCCTCAATGCTCCCAAACAAACCCGCGGGAACCGCCCGTATCGCGGCTCCGCTCTTGTCACTGTGCGGCTGGATCCGGGCCAGGAAATCCTCGCCGGCGGCGACCTCGATCAGGAAGTCGTAGAATCTACCCGCGTAGCCTTCGCGCGGATCACGCTTGAAACACTCGACAAACCTGGTCGCCAGATTGCGCGGCGTCCAATCCTCGCCGGAGAGCATCAACTCAGCGATGGCCAGCGACATCTGCGTGTCATCGGTGTAACAGCCCGCGCCGATGTCATGACGCGGGTGTTTGCGATAACACGACAGGTCATTCCAACTCTCGACCAACCGCGGATTCGTATATTCGAAGGCGGCGCCATACGCGTCGCCAATTGCCAGTTTAATCAACATCTCTTTCCTTCCTCTCTTCTTTCGTATCGAAACACACTTCGCTCACAAACAACCGCAACGCAACCGGCAACTACCCCGAGTTCGTCGCCCATTCCACCCCATGCGCCTCCGTCCAATCCGGCGGTTCCAGATTGTCGGCGAGCTTTTGGATCACACGTTCCGGAACGGGGTTCTCCCGTTCTCTGTTCTGCGCCAGAACGGTCCGCAACGACGGCTCAATGCAGACGATCTCAATCCGGGCGCCGTAGTCGGCGAAGAGATCAACCCACTTTCGGCGGGTGTTGCGGATGGTGTTGGTCGCGTTGAACGCGAACCCCCTTCCGGCGCGCAGGTGTTTCCGGCACTCCTCCTTCGCCGCCTGGATCACCACGCCCTGATTGTCCGCCGGATCGACGCCCATTCGCTCGCGCAGATCATCCAGGGCCACGACGGGAAGGTCTGGCCGGTTCGCCGCCAACCAATGGTTCTTGCCCGCGCCCGGCAGGCCGGCCATCAGGGTGACCGTGCAGGAGAACTCTTCTTGCGGCGCGTAATGCAGACTCGACAGCCGGCCTCGATAGAACAGAAATCGCGCGTGATCGTTCGCAAAGGGAAACGGCGATTCGAAACAATCCTGCTCCTCGCACTGCAGGCGCCACAAATGAAGGTCGTCCTCTGCCCGACCAGTCACGGCGGTCTTGCGACCACGCGTATCGGCCAGCGCGAAGAGATACAGCGCCCGATTGTCCACGCGCCACGACAGATCAATGACCTCGCGTGCAGGATCCTCCTTCTCCATCAGGTAGGGCGGACGGCCGTGAAATCGCGCCAGCGCGACAATGGATTCGCGAACATCGAACGGAGCTTCAAGTTCCCGCAGGACGCGCCGGCAGAGATTCGCGCCGACGAGCGCGTGCTTGGGCGAGCGAATGCGCTGTGTCTCCTCATCGAGAACCGTGGTGTCCGTTTTCCCGGAATCGTGGAACAGGGCAGCAAACAGCAGTTTCAGTTGATCGACGCGATCCAACTCCGGATACTCCGCGAGCTTCGCGACCTCCTCAAAGACCATCCGGGTATGCGTCCACACATCGCCCTCGGCATGCCACCCGGAATCCTGCCCGCAGGCGGCCATGCGCTGCGCCCAGTCCCGGGTTTCCGCCCAGGCAAGGATCGCGGGATTGTCCGCTTTCAGGATGTCGTTCCAGTGTTTCATTCGACTCACGCCCAGATATCGGCTCCATCCGCGAGTTCGTTGGGGACCATCCGCTGATGCTGCCAATGTTCGCTCTGCTTGATCTTCTCCACAAACTCCGGACGCACCATCTTGGCGCGCCCGCTCACGAGACCATCCGCTTCCGTCCGCAGGTAAAGCCCTTCCATCCGATGATCGACGACGCCCGAATCAGGATTCTCAAACTCGGTTTCAAATTCCGACTCGCCGATCGACGCCAGCAGTTCCTCTTCAGTCGCGGCGCCACGATGAACCACGGGGACGGTTTGCAAACCGGTTCCCGCCAGCATCTCCAACCGCCGATCCAACGAATGGAACCGCTCTGCGTCCTTGTCGTAGATGTCGAACTCGAAGAAGTAGTGCGGCAGCCCGCGATAGAACACAGTGTGTTTCGCGTAGAGCCACTCGCCATAGAGAATGAACCCGTCTCCGAGCATGTTCTCCAACACGGATCGCTTCACGGCTGTCCACTGCTTGAAGAGGTCATACTGCGGATGCATCCCCTCCGTGATCTCGTGGCCGCGACATTGCAGAACCATCCTGCCGCCGGTCGTGAAATGGATGCCCACGTTCGTGCCATCGAGCTTCTCCTCCACGATCAACGTGGGATCGCCCACAAAGCGCGCGGAATCCTCCGGCCCCATGCGTTTGTCATCGTCCGTCCCCCGCGCGCCAAACAAATGCGGCGTGCGGGGATACTTCACAAAATTGTCCCTGCTGGCTCCCATGTTTCAGCCTTTCTCTCATCCGTGTTCATCCGTGTCGATCCGTGGTTAGAATAAGTGGCCCGTCCGGCGGATTGCTCCACCGGGCGTGGTTGATGGTTCTTGTTTCTGTCTCGGCTTAGGCCTTGGTCTTGGCGGCGACCGGGAGGACGCCTTCCGGCAGTCCCATGATCACCGTGTTCCCGTAGCCCTGCGACACGCCTTCCATGGCCTTCAGGCGGCGCAGTTCCAACAGGCCCGGGTTGTTCTCAAACGCGCGGGCCGCGTTGGCCAGGTTGCGCAGGGCGGCGCTTTCGGCGCGGGCGCGCTCCAGCGACGCCTCGCCCTCCTTGCGCGCCGTGATCACGTCCGTGAACGCCTTGCGGATCTCGCCCGGCAACATCACGTCCTTGGCCTCGATCGCGTGAATCTTCACGCCGACCTTTTCCGCCTCCGGCGCGACGCGCTTCTGCAACGCTTCACGGACGTTGAGACGATTCTCTAGGACCTGCTCCGACGTGAAGCCCGCCACGATCTCGCGCAGCGCCAACTGCGCGGCCGCGTGAATGACGGCGTCGGCGTCCTCGACCTCGTGCAGCGCCTTCTCCGGCTCCGCGACCTGACGCGTGATGACCAGGCTGACCTTCACGTTCAGGTTGTCGGCCGTGAGAACCTCCTGGCCCGGCACCGTCTGGATCGACTTGCGCAGATCCACCCACTCGGCCGTGAAGTCGAGACCGACGCGGCGATGCTTGCCCGGCTCCAGGCGCTCCACGAACTTGCCGTCCTTGTAGAGCAACGCGACGAAGCCTTCCTGCACGATGAACTTGTGGACCAACTTGGCCTTCAGTTCCTTTGCCCATCCGATCGCCGTGAAGAACGCGATCACCGCGACGATTCCAACAATCCATTCAAATACGTTTTCCATCTTTGTTACCTTTCTCTTTGTTGCTGCTCCGTGTTTCCCCCGTAGCAGCCGACGTAAGGCTTGCCACGACGTAGCGCGCGAAGGCGGGAGGCTCATACTTTCATTGCCCCAAGCAGTCAGAGCCTCCTCACGTCGGCTGCTACGGGGGTGAGATTATTCCATCGGAGCGGCGGATCATCGTTTCGCGGCGGGGACATGGGTCGCGCCCAGGTCCGCAAGGCCGTTTCGTGATTGCCGTCGGGCCAAAGCCCAACGGCGGATCCACCGCCCCGATGGATTCCGTTGTTTTAGCGGCAGGATTCGAACCTGCTACCGAGTGGTCCATAGCCACTTGCTCTACCCAATGAGCTACGCGTCTCAATCCGCCAATGCGCGGAACTGCGACCGTGAATTGCAGCCGAGCCGCTCGAACGGATCAAACTTTTCAAAATCAACCCTACCAAGTCGAAGCGATTGCTCCCCGGCGGCCCTTGCGGACCGCCGGGGAGCGTCCTCGTTCCTCTTGTCGCCTCAACCTCATCCGGTGGCGCCGAGGAAGACCTTCCAGTCCTCGATCCCCAGCGGGTTGCGGATGAAAGCCGTGACCGGCATCGGCGCCGGGGCCTTCGGCTGCCGCAGCAGCTTCAGTCCGGCCTCGCGCGGCAGACGGTCGCTCTTGCGGTTGTTCACCGACTTCTTCGACCACACGCAGTTCTCCCACGTGTTTCCGCCGCCGCGCGAACGCGGCACGATGTGGTCGATGCTGCCGTCCTCCGGCTTGATCAACTCGCCGGTGTACTGACAGCGATTGCCGTCGCGCTCGCGAAGGTTGCGCCCGTTGAACGCCGGACGCTTCATCGGCACTCGCGCGTAGTTGAGCGCCACGATGACCGTCGGGACGCGGACCGGGCCGTGAACCGTGTTCACGCTCCAGTCCTGTTCGCGCGCCGGGAGTTCGCGCCACTCGGCCCAGCGGACCGGGCGGATGAACTCCGCGCCGTCGATGTCCAGGCCGGTCGCCGCGTCGGTCGCCATCTGGCAGAACGCGTCGGCCGGCGTGCGGACATTGATGGCCTGCCAGTTCCGGTTCAGAACCAGCACAACCGTCTTGTTCAAGATGTCGCTCATCGTTCGTGTCTCCGTTCAGTCGGGCTGATCGAACGGCGTTCTTGCGAACGCCGCCACGTTGCGCAGGTAATGGTGTTTGTTCTTTGTTGTAAGATATGAAACTGGATGCCTCGCCGGGATTTGCACCCGCAATTTCCGGAGTCAAAATCCGGTGTCTTGCTGTTCGACCACCCGGCCATGAAGTTGAGAAGGGAGTTGAGAGTTCGACCTCCGCGGCTCCTGTCGCTGCCCCAGCGAAACTCGGCTCAATGGATTCTCTCAACTCCCGTTGAATCTGAAACTGGCGGAAACTGGAGGACTTGCGCCCCAATCCCGACGAGCGGGATCAATCCGCTTAGCACGCGGTTCCGGCTCGCTTGTCCGGTTCGGCTTCCTTGAAACAGGACTCGGCTGCCAGGAAAATTGGCCTGCCGAGCCGTAGCTCCGCGCATCCGCGCAATGGCTGGCCTGCCGAGCCGTAGCTCCGCGTATCCGCGCAATGGCTGGCCTGCCGAGCCGTAGCTCCGCGCGAGCGGAGCGAAGGCTGGTCCCCGTGGAAGGAGTTGCACCCTCACTGGACGGTTTCTGAAACCGCTGCCTCTTCTATTGGGCTACACGGGGTTTGTGACTCGGCGTTTGCACACCGGATGGCTTGCCGAGCCGTAGCTCGACGAAGTCGAGCGAAGTCTGGTCGGGACGGCGGGATTTGCACCCGCAAAACCACGGCTTCTCAGGCCGCGCGCTGTGCTGATTCGCGCTTCGGTCACATCCCGTTGAAAGGCAGTTGAGAGTTGAGCGTCAAAATGAGTTGAGAGACATGCTCGCGGATATGCCTATCTGCCTTGGCCTCTCAACCCTCAACTTGAGTCATTCTCTCAACTTTCCGATGGCGCCCCCGGCAGGACTCTAACCTGCAATCCGCTGGTTCGAAGCCAGCCGCTCTATACATTGAGCTACGAGGGCATTTGAAGACTGGAGCCGGCGGCAGGTTTCGCACCCGCATGAACCTCTTTACAAGAGAGGCGCCTTGTTCAGTCGAGCCACACCGGCGTTGGAATAGTTGAAAGATGAAAGTTGAGGGTCGAGCGACCGTAAGCCCAATCCACTGTCGGCCTGCCGAGCCGTAGCTTCCGCGGATCGGAGGACCGGCGTCCTTCCGAACCACGAGCCACCCTGACGAACTTCGTTTCGGTTCTACAAGAGCGAAGGCTGGTCGCAGCCCCTGGAGTCGCGCCAGGCCGCCCGGCTTATGAGACCAGGCTGAACACTCGTTCGGCTGCGTGGTGAAGATGGCCTGCCGAGCCGTAGTTCGACTTCGGATCGACAGCGCGTCCGCCTACGCTCAAAGCAGCTTCGGCGCGACAGCCTTCATTCTCGAATGATTCTCGAACGAAGGCTGGATCCGGATGGGGGTAACGCTCCCCCGTCTCCTGAGTACGAAACAGGTATTCTGCTATTGAACCAATCCGGCAGATGGAGTGCGGAATTCGGAATGTGGAATGCGGAGTCGATCCGCCGCACGCGGCGAAACCAGATTCCGCATTCCCAGTTCCTCATTCCGCATTGGAAAAAGTGGTGCGGGCTGAGGGTAATGCTCCCCCGCCTTCTGCTTGTAAGACAGACGCGCTACTTTTACGCCAAGCCCGCATTTGAATGCGGAAGTCGGAATGGGGAATGCAGAATTCCAATCCGCATTCCGCACTCTCCATTCCGCGTTCAAAATGGCCTGCCGAGCCGTAGCTCGACGCAGTCGAGCGAAGGCTGGTCGCCACGGAAGGTAACGCTCCTTCGTCTTCCGGTTATCAGCCGGGCGCTCTGCTTTTGAGCTACGTGACGGGGAAGAAATGCGGAATGGAGAATGCGGATTGCGGGATTTGAAATGTGCGCCAAGGCGCGCACACCATTCCGAACTCCTCATTCCGCATTGGTAATGGCTTGCCGAGCCGTAGTTCGACCTCGGATCGGCGATTGACCCGCCTCCGCTCAAAGCAGCTTTGGCGCGGCAGCCTTCATTCTCGAATGGTTCTCGAGCGAAGGCTGGTCGGGCATCCGGGTATCGCGCCCGGTCCTTCTGTTTGGAAGACAGCCATGCATCTATCAACACCTATGCCCGCGTTGTCGTTCTCGGTTCTCAGTTCTCGGTTCTCGGTTCGTCGTGGCACCTAAGCCGCGGCGCGACAGGATGGCCACTGACTACTGACCACTGATTACTGACCACTGACCACCGATTACTGATTACTGATTACTGATTACTGATTACTGATTACTGATTACTGATTACTGATTACTGAAAAAACAAAGTCCGGTGAGGGAATTGCACCCCCGTGATGCGGCTTTGCAGGCCGCCGCCTTGCTACTCGGCCAACCGGACAGTTGAATGCGGAATAGGGAACTCGGAATGCGGAATAGGGAACTCGGAATGCGGAATCGGTTGCGCGCCAGTTGGCGCGCATGGGCCAGTATCCGAATTCCGCATTCCCCGTTCCGAGTTCCGCCTTTGAGAACCTCCCAAGTGACACCGGGTCTTCGCCTCGCCCGTTACTTCGACCGTGTCAGGTCTGGGACGATGCGCGAAGGCCCCACCCGGGGTTCCTCGCTCGCGCGACATTCAGTCGCGCAAACTCAACAAATGAAATTGGCAGAGGAAGAGGGATTTGCACCCCCGACTCCCTTTCGGGAGCGACTGTTTTCGAGACAGCGTCCTCGTCTTTCCGGACTTCCCCTGTGGAAAGAGTTGAGAGCGCCAGTGAGATGAGAGTTGAGCCGCCGCAGCTGCCTTGAGCGTAGGCGGCTCATCTCATCTCAATCTCTCAACCCTCAACTCTTTGTTTACCCTCAACTCGCTTCGAAACGTTCCGCGCCGTTCGGCGACACGTTCCAGTTCATCAACTTCCCGTCGTTCACAAACGATTGGATCGACGACGCCAACGCGGCGCTGACCGTGTTGATGATCGGCAGGAATCCCCCGCCCTCGCATGTCGCCTGCCCCGGAACGTCCTCTTCGTCGATGACGAAGTCGTGGTCCCAACGCACGACTCCGTACTCACCGTTTGCGGCCAGGCCGCCGTGAACACATGGCGTGTCGTTGGCGCGGGCAAAGGACTGAACCAGTCGGCGGCCTTCTGCGTTGTCGAAGCAATCCACGATCAACCCGGCCTCCGCCAGGATCGTGTCCGCGTTCAACGCCGTCAGCTTGACGGTGAAGTCGCGCAGCTTGACGCCGAAGAAGTTCTGCAACTGCAGCTTCAGCGCCGTCGCCTTGTTCTTGCCGACCATCTGCTTGACGAACCACTGCGACGCGAGGTTCTTAGTCTCCACGCGGTCAAAGTCGATGACCGCGAGTTCGCGCGTCAGGTCGCGCGTCAGGTAGATCGCATGCGATCCCAGCGCGCCGCCGCCACAGAATAGAATCTTCATGATTACCTCCTTCGTCGGTGGTTGAGCGTTGAGAGGCGAAGAGAGTTGAGAGTCTTTCACGCCGCTTTGCGGCGGCCCTTCCGGCTCTCAACTCAAACTCACCCTCAACTCTCAACTGTTGTAGTCATCCGAACGGAACCTTCGGACGCACCACGTAGCGCGTCTCCTGTCCGTGGAAACGGTCGATCACGAAGTTGCGGAATGCGTTGTTCGGGATCGACGGCGAAATGCCCGGCACTTCGCCCCCACGAACGGCTTCCTCGCAAATGCGCTTGATCGTCCCGTCATCGGATCCCTGCGGCAGTTGCGTGAAATACGTTCCGCTCTGCCCCTGATACGTGATGTTGATCATTGCCTGATAGGCCATTTCATTTCCTCCTTTCCTTACGTGTTGCGTGATGCGTGATGCGTGATGCGTGATGCGTGTTTTGTGTTTCGTCGGACCGCGGGTCTGTGACCCGCAGCAGCGCCCGCTTATCAAATGGGCCACGAATGCTCCAAGCTCCTGGTGCTCCACGGTCGCAGCGGCTCACACAGCCGCGGTCCGGCATGGGACAGCACGGCTTTCAAGCCCACTCCCAAACGACAGTTCGCGCAGCGGCTCCAGCCACCAGGCATCCTGTGTGGGATTGATTTCCTTGCCGTCGTCACGAACGAGATAGCCCGCGCGCGTCACGATCGACCACGCGAAGCTGCGCCCTGTTCCGGCTTCGACGGCTTCCATCGTCGTTTCATCCGTTTGGGAGAACCCAAGAAATCCGCCCGGATGCGTGTGCGCGATCTCCGTGATTTCCTCACGATGATTCCAAAGGACATTCCAGCGATCGCGCGAATCCGGAATGACGGTCTGCGAGCCGAAATAGATTCGAAGAATCTGTTCGCCCGCGATGATGAAGCAGACTTCACGCATGAGATGCGCCTCCTTTCGTTACGTGGTTCGTGGTGCGTGATGCGTGATGCGTGGCGCCATTGGCCATCTGCCATTGGCCATCTGCCATTGCCGTCGGCAGACGGCGGATCAAACCCGCCGAAACACGTGCAACTGCCCGGTGTCGATCGCCTCGCGAACGGCGGACGGCAGACTGGCCAGGTTCAACTGCTGATCGGCGCCCTCCAGGCAGATGCCCGCGTCAACGATCTGTAGCGTGCCGGTATCGATGACGCACTCGAATCGGCGTGCCCCAAGCCGGTATCGCACGACCGCGCGATGCGCGCCCTGACGGCGCCAGTCCATGAGTTCGGCTCCGGTGTGGGACAGCGCGAGACTGATGCGCCCCTCAATCGTCGATTGCCAACGAGCCAACTCAGCGGCGCGTTCCTTTTGTTCCGCAGCTTCGCGGACCCGGCGTTCGGCCTCGCGGACCATCTCCCGCGCCATTGATTCGATGACAAACACCTGCGCCAGCGCGGGCGTGACGCCCTTGATCTCTGCGATGGGTCGCTCCTCTTCAAACGCGTTGCGAACCTCGGGCTCCGCTTCAGTTTCGAATTCCTGTCTGTCGTAGAGCAGATGTCCGTCGAACCAGCGCAAAGCGCCGACCGGCGCAAATCGCGGCAGATCCTCATCCGCCGGAAGTCCGAACAGGCGCGCCTGCAGATCGTTGGTCACGAATTGGCCGTTCACCGTGTAACCGGTCAATCGCTTGAGCTGCCACTTGTCCGGTTCGGGCTCGATGGCGCCCACGACCGTCAACCAACGACCGGACTTCCTGAATTCATACCAGCCCGACTCCAACGGCTCGCGTAGCCGATGCGTCGCGTCTGCGTCGCAAACCGACAGCCCTTCGAAATACGGCAGGCGCAGCGCGGCGTCTGGGTCCTGGAGGAATTGGGTGAAGTCCATGTTCGTGGCCAATGTGCAAAAGTTGAATACACCGCGCGAGTGAAATGAAGTTGATTGCTCTGTCAGCTTAATAGGCTGATGTCTTGCCATTAGACGATTCTTCCAGGATATGGCGGAAGAAGCGGGATTCGATCCCGCATGTTTGCTTGTGACTTCGAGTCGATTGCGCGGTGTGAAAGTGAAAATGCCAGGCGAGTGGAGGGAAGTTGGTTTTGTTTTTGGAGCCCGATACGCGGGCGACGTCCGGATTTGCACCGGAACCTCTTGATTATCAATCAAGCGCTCTACTATTTGAGCTATTGCGTGTGACTTCCAGCCGATTGCCTGGCGTGAAATTTGACAAGGGAGAACGAGATCGATCGCGTCATCAGTTCAAAGGCCCAACGGGCCGACGCTATGCCAGCCCAGGCCAGCGGCCTGGGAAACTGCGTGGATCGAATATTGAGCCCCAACGCGGCGGCCCCAACCGGAACTCCTAGCGCCATGATCCCTCTCCTTCGCACGGAGAGATGCAGAACTCTTACACCTTGGGGGCGGTTTGAATGCGGAATTCGGAGTGGGGATTGCGGAGTATTGATCACGCGCCGAAGGCGCGCATTCGATTCCGCATTCCGAACTCCCCATTCCGCATGGAAAATGGCATCCGTGGCCGGACTCGCACCGGCTTTCACCTGATTGAAAATCAGGGGGCTCGTCTCCTTTGCCTTCACGGACAGTTGAATGCGGAATTCGGAGTGGGGATTGCGGAACCAGATGCATTGCGCGCGAACGCGGCGCATTCCGCATTCCGAATTCCCCGTTCCGCATTGGAAGTGGCCGCTGGAGTCCGACTTGCACGGACACCTACCGGGCTTCAACCGGTCGTGCAGACTGTCTACACCATCCAGCGTCCTATTCTTGAAATGGTCAGGGTGGAGAGAATTGCACTCCCGGCCTCCCCAGTCCGAGTGGGGCCGTCTACTGCTGACATTACACCCTGATGCCAATGCGGAATTCGGAGTGGGGAATGCGGAATGTCTGAACCACGCGCCGGCGGCGCGTCCACTATTCCGCATTCCGGTTTCCGAATTCCGCATTGGATAGATTGGGGTGTCCGACGGGATTTGCACCCGCATGGGCCCGGTTCACAACCGGGGTCATTAACTGATTATGATACGGACACCGTTGAGAATGGTAGCGGGAGTGGGAATCAAACCCACCTGAACGAACGTATGAAGCTCGCCTCTGTGCTCAGTCGAGTTTCCCGCGATCCAGGAAATTGGCATGCCGACCTGGTGTCGCGCCAGGCAAGCGGAGTTTTGGAGACTCTGCCGCGCGCTGGCGCCCGGCATGCATGGATTTGGTTTCAATCACGGATGACACGGATCTCACGGAGCGGCACAGCCGCAACCGAAATGCTGACAAGGGAATGAAGACAAAGGAATTGGATTCCTCTGTCTCTATTCCCGTGTCTTGCTGCTCCGGGAATCTTCTCTGGAAAACGAGAAATGCAGAGGTTGTGGCACGGATTGACTCGACCTCGCGTCGGTCACGCGCCGTTCGAACATCAGTGAAATCCGCGACATCCGTGGTTGAAAAATGAAAAGGCGCGGGACCGGATTGTCCCGCGCCTTGTTTACTTACAACAAAGAACAAACACCATTGCAGGAACGCTCTCGCTTCTTGCAGCCACAGGTATTTCTCGGTGGTCGTTTCGGTGTTTTGGGGCACACCTCCCGCGAAGCCCTTAAATTGTAAATTCAGTTCAAATTCTCTTGGCGATTCCGCCGCGGCCGCCGGTTCTTCCGCCGGCCTATGTGAGTTGCTCCTTCGAGCTCTCATCGCATCGTCTTCACATCAGTTCATTGGTCGTTCGTTCGTCTGGTCTGGTCTGGTTCGGTTCAAGTTTTCGTTCTCAACAAAAAGCCCCGTTTGCTTTCGGCAAACGGGGCTCCAAAATCCTTCTGGAATGGGCCTTTATCCGTCTGCCTCCTGTTCGATTGTGCCGTCATGGGATTCGTTCCCCCGATTCAACACGCCCGCAAGGCTCTGGCAATACATCCGATCTCCGGCGGGCTGAGAATCTCTCAGCTTCAACGCGGTCGACGTCTCCCGCCATGGGAGCAAGTCGTTGGATATGTCGCCGGGTTTCATGAGTTGGTTTCGTTCAGATTGCTTGTTTCAAATTCGAGGGTCACCTGTCGTTCTGGTCGCCCTGTCTGTCAAATTGTTTTCTGCAAAAAGTATAAATTATAAATCAACGGGTTGTCTGCGTTGTTGCTTACATCTCCCTGCTCGAAGTCATACAACCGACCAGCAAGGCGGATAAAGTGGCGCCGATCCAAGATCCCGCAAGGGACTTTCTGAAAAAAGTCTTTCAACGAAGGATGCGGCCCTCAACGCTCCGCCGATCGTCGCGCGATGCGCGCCTTGGTTTCGGTCAGCAATTCATCGAATCGCCGCTGTTGTTCCTGATCAAGTTCCGCGCGGATCTTCGCGCCGGCCTCGTCGAGGATGGCGGCGATGCGTTTGAGCGTGTCGGCGTATTCCTCATTCAGTTGGCGGCCCGCCTCCTCCACGTGGCCCTCGATGCGCATGACTTCCTCCGGCTTCAGCTTCAGTTCCTTCCGCAGGCGCCGCAGGGTCTGATGAGTGAACTCATCGACTGACACGGCCCGCGCCGCGGGCGCCTCGCGGGTCTTCTCGGTGACGACATGACCGGTGTAGGCGCCGGCTCCGAAGATGCCGGCCAACGCCGCAATGATTTTCCAGGCTCGCAGAAGGCTCATGGGATGAAGGCGTGTTCAAAGGTTTGATCGGTCAACTCGACCAGCAGGTCCGCCTCATGCGGCTCTTCGGCGACTGCGGGGCGGCCGGTCACGGCCAGCAACACGGCCACGGCGCAGGTCGCCGCAAGGAATCGCCAGCTCAAGGTTTCCCAGGCCCGCAGCAGGGATTGCGCGGGCCGGGCAAAAGCCTCGGCGACCACGCGCGTCGCAAAGCCGAGCGGCGCTTCCGCTTCATCCTGCGGCGCGACCGCTCTTGCGGCTGCTGTCAGCCGCTCCAGTTTCTTGTCCATGTCATCCATTCGGCATGCCTTTCTCCAGGTCTTCCAGATGCTTTTTCAACTTCTTGCGGGCGCGGTGGGCGCGCACCTTGACGGCCGAGGCCTTCCAGCCGGTGATCTCCATGATTTCGGCGACGCTCTTCTGCTCCAGATCGAGAAGCCGGATCACCAGCCGGTCCTGTGGTCCCAGGCTCCCCAGCAATTTGTTGAGAACCTCCCGTGCGGATTCGCCGTCCGTCACACTGCCCTCGGTGTCCGTCTTCAATGTCGCCTCCATCACCTCGGCCTCCTTCTCGCCGAGGTCCGCCCAGCGCAGTTCCGGGCGGCGCTTCTGGTAACGCAGCTTGTCGATGCAGGTGGTCACGGCGATGCGCGACACCCAATGCTCGAAGGGCATCTCGCCGCGGTATTGCTGCAGGTTGGCGAACATCTTCAAATACACGTCCTGCGCGAGATCCTCCTCGGACATCCGCCACGGGAGATGCGCGCGCACTATCTTGATCACGAGCGGATACAGGTGATCCACCAGCTCGCGGGCGGCGGCTTCGTCACGTTCCCGGACCCGCTCAAGGCAGGCGGCGACATCCAATGCCTCTTCAGCCATGGCTACGCATGCAACGTCTCCGCCATGCAGGTTGGTGACGTCGGCGAACTACTGCGGTTACCCATGAATCTGGATCGTGGGCACGAGCGGGGCGATGACAAGGCGAATCGTGGGCGCCGCAGTCGCGGCGTTCTCGAAATCGATTGCCACGGGTGGGTTCTTCCCGAATCCTTGGATTCATGAAGTCCCGAATCAGAATATTCGCCGTCGCGCTGGCTGTATGGGCTGTCCCCTTCGTTTCATCCTCGTCCGCCCAGTCCTCGGGAGGCTTCTTCCGGAGTTTGTTCGGGAACGCGAAGACCGAGACCGCGGAGGAGACCCAGTCCAGCGCGGTTCTCGCGGGCCTCTCCTCCGAGCAGGTCGCGTCGGGCTTGCGGGAGGCGTTGGGCGAGGGCGTCCAACTGGCCATTGCGGAGCTTGGCCGCACGAATGGTTTCCTGACCAATGTCACGTTCCGGATACCGATGCCTCGGCGCCTCTTGCGCATCGAACGCGGCCTGCGGAAGTTCGGCCAGGACCGGATTGCGGACGACTTCATCTTGTCGATGAATCGCGCGGCCGAGCAGGCGGTTCCCGCGGCGGCGAAGATCTTCAGCGACACGGTGAAGGGCATGTCCATCGAGGACGCCAAGACGATTCTCCTGGGAGACGACGACGCAGCGACGACCTACTTCCGTGAAGCCACGGAGAAGGAACTGCAGGCGCGTTTTCGACCGATCGTCGAGGAAGCCACCGCCAAGACCGGAGTCACGGCCGCCTACAAGGCCTTGATGGGCAGTTCCGGACTGGGACGAAAGTTGCTCAGTTTTGGCGGCGGCGGCGATCTGGACGAACACGTCACCGACCAGGCATTGGAATCGTTGTTCAAGAAGATCGCCGCGCAGGAACTCAAAATCCGGAGCGCTCCCGCAGCCAGGACGACCCAGACCCTGCAGAAGGTCTTCGGCGTCCTGCAGGGGCGGTAGGCAAGAAGGGAGACTGTCTGCGCAAGCGTTCGGAGCGCCGAGCATTGCTCTGCCCGGGCGTGGATCGGCGGCGTATGCCGAGCAATGCTCGGCGCTCCGGATGGGGTTTTGGGACGCGTTTACCGTTCCGCCCATTCCAGGCCGTGGGGGAGTTCGTCGTCGGCAAATTCCACGTGGATGACGCGGCGGTGGCTGGGCGCGTCCGCCGAGTGCGAGGCATGGAGGGTCAACGGCCGCATGGCGACTACGCCGCCCGCCGCAACTTCGCAGGTGACGGGGGCGTTCTTGGCGGCGCACTCGGCGATCTCTTCCGAGGGGAGAACGCCATTCGCCTGTGATCCAGGGATGACCCGCAGGGCGCCGTTGGAGGCGTCGCAATCGTCGAGGTGCAGGCGGAGCGTAACCATTCGCTCCAGGATCTCGGCCGGCGGCTCCACGTGCGGAACGCCGTTCTTGATGGTCCACTTGCCGAAGCCCGGCGCTTCCTTGCGCTCCTTCACGGCGATGGTCAGATCCTGATGCCAGGCAGCGTCCCAATTTGCTCCGGGGACCTTGTCGAAGAAGATGGCGCGGACGGGAAATCCCGGCGCGTCAAGCAGACGGTCGGCGAGATCGGCAAAAGGGGAATCGGTGGCCAGTTGTTTCACCGAGGGCAGAAGTCGCAGGAGATTTCGGGCCCCGTAGATCCGGCCATCGCGCTGTTTGGTCTCGGGGCGGTCGGCGAGGAGGGGGAGATCAGCAATGAGAGAGCCGATGCCGTCAGTGTCGATGACGTCGGGGAAGATGTGGAAGCCGGCGTCGGTGAAATGTTGGAGCTTGGTCACGTATCGATGGCTCGTTTTCTGAACACAGAGGAGTATCAGCAATCCGTTGGAGCGCCGAGCATTGCTCGGCCCGGGCGTGGAACGGCGGCGTATGCCGAGCAATGCTCGGCGCACCGGATCGGGGAATCAGTCAGT
>Ga0181573_10000552_pt1 | contig 38997 bp, 32 predicted proteins | sample 101ome_25_FD_148643 | JGI IMG/M metagenome (GOLD analysis project Ga0181573, IMG submission 148643) | Coastal salt marsh microbial communities from the Groves Creek Marsh, Skidaway Island, Georgia - 101409BT metaG (spades assembly) | ecosystem: Environmental > Aquatic > Marine > Intertidal zone...
AAATCACCACCAAACGCGAGGGTTGGACCGGGCGTTCGTTTAATACCGCCGCAACGATCGACGTCGTCGCCTCTCGGTGAAGCTCGCGTCCTCGAGGTCCGACGAGCGCGTCGTCGCGGAATCGAAGACGGTTGACAGTTGTAAAAGACACGAAGACTCCCTCCCGCACACATCTTGACGCGTCGATCGAAACCTACCCGGCAGACGGAGGGGTTTGCTCGTCTGACAAACATGCGTCGATCGTCCGGCGTTCGCGCCGCGCGCGACGTTTTAGAGAAACACTTGCCGAGAGAGACGCGCCAATCTGAAGGCGCGACCGATTCCATGGAAGATTCCATTCTCGATTCGATCGCACAAGACGACGTCATCCGCGCGTTCACGACGGCGGAGGACGCGGCGCGCGCGCGAACGGCGGTGGTGCTCGGTGGGACGTACCTCGTCGTCGGCGTCGGGTTCTTCGGGGTGTGGTGTTCGAGTCTTTGGTCGACGCTCGGCGGGTTGGACTTTTGGGCGCGGTCAAAGTTGCACGGCGAGCTCTACGTCGCGAACGCGGCGGAGAACGCGGCGACGATGCGCGCGATGACGGTAGTGAATGCGATGACGGCGATTGGGTACGCGTGCGGTGCGGCTGCGTGCGCTTTGCTTCGAGGCGGGAGAGACAACGCGGCGACGACGACGGCGAACGCGGCTGTGGCGGCTGGAGTTTGCGCTTCCGTTCTATGGCGCGTCGCGGTGAGAAGAGTCGGGGTGGAATCTCGCGCGTGGGTGATTCCAATTTTAGGCGTCGCCGTGGTGCGCTACGTTGTCGGCGCGCACGTTGATCACGGGCGTGGGATTTCGCGCTTGAAGGCTTCAAAATACGCGCACAAGACGCTTTAGCGCGCCGAGGGAGTCTCGTCTTTCTCGAGCGCTTTGATTTTACTACATCAACGCGAGCGAGGAAACGAACGATTGGTCGTTTGTTGCTTGTGTCAATCCGTGTAGATTCTAGTAGATTGGTTGTATCGATAGTAGGAAGATTAGAAATTCAATCACCACGCGCCGCCCATCGCGTTTGCGCCGCCTCCGCCTGAAAGCAATCTTTCGACCGCCGCGTGTACGTTGCCGCCGGTGGCTTGGAGCGCACGGATGTTTTCCGCGGCGTCAAAAAATCCCATATCGTTCAACTGGCTCAGCTGCGTCGCGTAAACCTCTTCTGGCGGGCCCTGCGGCGCGGGAGGCGCAAACGTGCTCGCCATGTTGCCCAAACCGGCGCCGCCCATCGCGTTCGCGCCGAGCACGCCATTGTTTTGCAACGTGCTAAACGCCTGTTGCATCTGCGCCATGGCCCGAATGTTTTCGGGGTTCATCATCGTTCGCACCGCTTCCGGGTTCGAGATCGTCTCTCGCATGCGCGGATCCGCGTCCATCATGCGACGCATTTCCGGGTCCATTGAAAGCATCGTCTCAAACGCTTGGGGATCAGACATGACCCGCTCCATCATGGTTTGCATTCGCGGATCGCTCATCAAGCTCGCAATCTCTTCCATCCGCGCGCTAGGATTACCACCGCCCATACCTCCCACGCCGCCGAGTCCGCCGAGTCCGCCGAGACCACCGAGACCTCCAAAGGGAGACTCCCCGCCGCCGGCGGGTGCACCGGACCCAGCCGCGGGCGCCGCGCCGCCTCCCGCAGCCCATGGATTCGGAAGCGGACCATCAGCGGGAGCTGGAGGAATCGGAGAGTTACCAGACGCATTTCTTTGTCTCTCGGCGTTGCTCTCGCGCTCGGCTCGATCCATCGGTTCGACGACGTCTGTGTGCCAACGTCTCAACGCCTCAAACCCGCCGGGCATGCTCGAAATGTTTGACATTGCGCGGTCGTTGCTTCGCATCTGTTCTTGCATGAGCGACGGATTCGTCGCGAGGTTAAACGCCTGACGCAACGCCTCCGGATTACTCAACGCCTGTCTGAGCTCTGGGTTTGCCTCAATAGCCGCGGAGAGCCCTGGATGCGAATCAATCATAGACTGCATCGCCTCGGGGTCGCTAAAAATCTGATCCAACGATTGCCTAACGAACGGATTGCTAAGCATCGCTCGCATAGCCTCTTCACTCGGTGGCTCATCACCCATACCGAGCCCACCAAGCCCACCGAGCCCGCCGAGCCCGCCGAATCCTCCTCCTCCAAACGGCGAACCCGCCGGCGCGTTCGCGTTCGCATTCGGACTCTGCGTCGTCGTCACCCCGACTACCGGACTCCCACTCCCCGTCGTCGTCCCACCAGAAGTCGTCTTCGAAACCACCACGTGCACCACGCTCTCGTCCCCGACCCCGTACTCGTCCAAAGCCTTTTCATCCTTGAGCACCCGTCCCTTAAAAATCAGTCGCGTCGCTCGCGCGGTTTCCTCCTTTTCATCCTCGCTCGTCGTCGCGTCCTCCTTTGCCAACCGTTCCTTCACCTCCCGAACCGTCGCGCTCTTCACATCGATGTTTTCCAGCGTCACTTTTTCCCCGTTCGCCCGTTTCAGGTGTATCTTAATCATCGTTCCGGTCGTCGTCGCTATTCGATTCGATGATTCGACCGGGCTTCTGATTCGATTCGAGCGCGTGATTGATTCTCGCTTTCTTCCCTCGTCCCGAGCGGTGCCGTTCAGAGGATACGATCGAACGAAGAAGAACGTTTGGTTTGTTTTCCTCACCACCCTCGACCGGGTTCCGCGCGTTTTCGCGCGCGACGCCGACGCGTGTCACCGAGTGCAGCGTCGAGCACAGCCAAAAGGCGCGCTTGAGCGACGACGACGAGACGAGACCAAAACACACAAAAATCCCCAATGTACATACTAAAACTAATATTAATACTAACAAGTATATTTTTTGTAATTTTCCAATAAAACATACCAGACTCAAAGTCATATGTCTAAACAGTACAACTAGGGTTTTGTACACCTGTTCCAGAGTCTTTCCGAGGCGCGCTGCCGCCGGTGCCATGGACGTCACTTCTCGTTGGAGCGACACCACCAGGATGGCGTTCACGATGACGACGGTACGTGCGACGACGAGTATTATTTCTCCTTATTTTTTTCTCTCGCCCCGTTCGCGTGCGTCTTCGAATCGTGGAGACACCGCGACGTCGGGACGCGTACCGATGACGACGCGCCCGAGGGGTGGTCGGGTGACGTCAAGCCCTAGGTCACGAACTGGACGCGTCCGCGCCCGCGCGCGGCGCGATGAACGCGCACCGACGACGACGAGAAACGGTGGATGTGTCATCATTTCATCCATTCGTTCGATCGCTCGCGTCGGGCATCGTTCGCGTCGCGTCGCGTCGCGTCGGGGCGATCGGGAATGGGTCGCAAAACGCCGATGGTGACGGCTGGTCGTGTCCCGAGGGGTTCGGTTTCAGAGGACTGACTGTGTGTTTTTGTTTTCTTTCCCGCGCGCGTAGGTTTCCCAAGCCCTCGCCGGTCTCACGGCGAGAAACGCCGACTCCATGCGCGGCGCCAAGCTCGCCCGCGGGTCCCCGGTCGTCGCGCGCGCCGCTCCGGTGACCCTCGGCGTCTCGGCTTCGGCGGACGACGAGCGCTTGCGTTTGCACAACCTCTCCCCGCTTCCGGGTTCTCGCCAAAAGAAGAAGCGCATCGGTCGCGGTTACGGCGCCGGTCAAGGCGGTTCTTGCGGTGCGGGCATGCGGGGTCAAAAGGCCCGCTCTGGTCCGGGTGTTCGTCCGGGTTTTGAGGGTGGTCAGACGCCGATGTACCGTCGCTTCCCGAAGCTCAAGGGTATCGCCGGCGGCATGAGCGCCGGTCGCCCGAAGTTTGTCACGGTGAACGTCGGCGATCTTTCCGCCGCCGTCGCGGCGAAGAAGCTCGACGCGGGCGCGGAGATTACCATTGATGCGCTCAAGTCCGCTGGTGTGATCAAGGCGACTGGTTACTACCGCAACTTGCCGCTCAAGGTGTTGGGCGAAGGCGACGTCTCCGAAGGGTTGAAGGTCAAGGCGAGCGCGTTTTCCGCGAGCGCCTTGGAAAAGCTCGCCGCGGCGGGTGGTAGCGCGGAGGTTTTGCCAGCCAAGCAAAAGTGGTCCAGAGAAGCGCACGAAGCCGCCAAGGCGGCGTAATACTCGCGATGATTTGTGAAGGAATCATCCCGACCGCTGCGCATTATTTGACCCACGAAAAAGCTTATTCAATCTGTATAGTCGACTAGTGAAGACGAGACGGCTTAACCGCCTCGCGAACACTTTTAACCTATCATCAAAATTCTATTGTTTCAAACGCTACGCCCGCTACGCATGACTATTTCTATCCGTCAAGCACGCCCGGATCGACGCCGTCGAGCGCCATTTTGTTCCTCACCGCTTGTTCGGGGACGCCCATTTTGAGCATTTTAAAGTAAATCGCGTGCGCCGGATTTACGTCTTCGTTTTGTACGTTTACGCTCTCCCGCGGTTGGGTCGGCGCGTCATCGTCTGGTTCGTCGTCAGCGACGATCGGTGGTGGTGGTGGTGGTGGTGGTGGTTCCGGTGCGCTTCCATCCGGAGGTAACGGCGGCGGCACCACCCCCACCGACGACGACGGTTCTTCTTCTTCTTCTTCTTCGACGCGTCTTCGTCCTCCTTCCAACAACGCCCGCTCCAACAACCTCACCCGCGTCTCCGCCTCCTCGATTCTCCGTTCCGCCCTCGCGAGTTTCCCTTCCGCCGAAGTCGATAACGCGTTCAACATCGCCACGCACTCGGTCGCGTACGCGTTGACGCACGTCGCTAGTTTTTGGTCATTCGTCGGTGGTAATCCTCGTTCCAGCGCATTCAATTCATTCATCGGTTTCGATTCGACTTTGGTTCCGTCCGTTTTTGATTCCGAGACGACGACGACGACGACGACGACGACGACGACGACGGAGGAGGGAAAACCAGCTCGAATCTCGCGCGATTCGTCCTCTTCCCGTGGGTTCGTCGCGTCGGTGAGTAGAGAAGTTGTTAACGATGATTATTTTTTTTGAAAAAGACGCGACAGACGGACGGACAGACGTTAGTTTTCGACGACGGTTTCGACGCGTCGAGCTCGACGAACGCGAAAGACGGACGGGTAGACGGATAACTCGACGTACAGGCTGACCGATCATGGTTTCCGCGGATGCCGGGGAACAAACGCGCCTGAGCGTCGTCCACGTGACGACTGAAATCAAAAAACACATCGACGAGATCAACGAAAGCCTCGAAACGATTCGAAACGCGTGTGAAGCGTGCGCGGAGGCGGCGGAAGCGGCGGAGATGGAATCCAAGGGATCGTCCGCGCCGTTGCGGGTCGAGGTGGAGAGGATGTGCGAGTTGCAGAGGGAAAAGATGGCGCAGATTGAGGCGCTCAAGTGTTTGGAACGCGAGTACGAGGGACGGGCGGACGTCGAGTTTGATTTTAAAGATTGGATTGCGAAAAAGGTGAAACACTTCATCGTGACGCAACCGAAAAAAATGGACCATTTGATTGCGTTCGATCGGGTGGCGAAAGGACGGGCGGCGGAGTTGAATGCGGATGAGGATTTGATGGTGGACGAGCGCGAGAGCGGGGCGACGAGGAATACAAAGTGTCCGCTCACGCTCGTTCCGGTGGAGAGGTTGAATGAACCGGTGGAAGACGCCAAGGGGTTCATTTATGAAAGGAAGGCTATCGTTGAGTTTATCGGGAGGAAATCGTCTCGGGAGTGTCCGATGGCGGGGACGAAGCACAAGGTGACCGTCGCGGAGCTTCGCGAGTCTCGCGTCGCGCTCAAGCTCAAGCAGCGCGCGCAAGCCGTCGTTGGGGATGGAGCGAAGAGCCAACTCGTGTCGCCGTAAGAACGCAGTCGTTAGACGATGCCAAAGAAACGATGGTTGTAATTGTACAGTTTGAAAAATACCACTCTTATATTTTATTTTCATGGTCAACACTTTTGACTACGACGACGTCTCTTTGTTTCGGGGAAAAAAATCTTCTGGTCAAAAAATGGTGGAAAACAAAACGACGGCTATCATCCTCTACCTCTTCTGTTCCACTAGTAGAGACCGATAGCCTTCCACCAGAGACCGCCGAAGATAGCCCAGATGAGGACGTTCACCACGCCGCAGATACCGCCGATGCGGAAGTAATCCTTGAGCTCGACGTAACCGGCGCCGTAGTAGCACGCAGATTGTCCAGAGGCGTAGTGCGAGATTCCGCCGAAGAGGTTGGTGTGGAACGCCATGGTGAGACCGACCAACAGCGGTGGAGCACCGGCGGCCATCATCATCGCCATAAATGCCGTGGAAAGCGCGGCGACTTGCGCGGTTTGAGACGCAAACAAGTAGTGAATCGCGTAGTAGAAACCGTGGAGCAAGAGCATGACTTGAGGCCAAGCCAAGTTGGCCGCGGAGAGAGCTCCGGCGACAGTGGAGGAGAGGTAATCGATGAAACCGAGCGCGTTGAGCTGCGAGGACATACCGATCAAGACGGCGAACCAGAGCAAGGTGTCCCAGGCGCCCTTTTCGTTCAAGCACTCGGCCCAGGAGATGACGCCAGAGATGAGCTGAAGAGACATGCCAAACATGGCGGACACGACGGGGGTGATGCCAAAGGGTTGGAAGATCCACATAAAGACGGTGATACCCATCGTGATGACAACCATGAGTTCATCTTGGGAAAGCGGTCCGAGCTCCTTGAGCTTGGCGGCCGCTTGCGCCGGGGCTTCCGGAGTGTCTGTGATTTCCGGCGGGTACAACTTGTACACCAAGAGCGGCGTGACGAGCAAACCGATGATGGCTGGAACGCACGCCGCCTTGAACCAAGTGATCCACGGAGACATAACGACGACACCGAGGGACGCCGCGAGTTTCATGGAGAGAAGGTTTTGCGCCGCAGCCGTCATGCACATGGCGCTCGAGTGACCGCTCGATTGCAACTGCGTCTGCACCAAAAACGCCCCGAGCTTACGAGACGTCGGACCCGGTTCAGATCCCGCCTGCTTGGCGAGGGACTGAATGATCGGAAGGTAGACACCGCCCGCACGCGCCGTCGTCGACGGCATCGCCGGCGCGAGCACCGCCTCAGAGATGCTCAAGCCGTAAGACAAACCGAGCGTCGACTTGCCGAGCGCGCGCACAAACATAGTCGCCACGCGGTCACCCAAGCCCGTGCGCACGAAACCGCGCGCGAAGAAGAACGCGAGCACGATGAGCCAAATGACATCGTTCGTCATCGCCGCGAACGCCATCTGGAAGCTCAGCGTCTTGGTCACGACCGCAGTCGTGAGCCCGCAAAACGCCCACGCCCCCACCGGAAGCGGTCCGAGCACCAAACCCGTGATCGTCGACAGGAAAATGCTCAACAGCGCCCACGCCTGCGGGACCACCGCTTCGGGCCGCGGAACAATAAAGTTCACAATCATCCCGACCGCGATGGACATCGCCAGCGGCTTGAGCGCCGCGCCCTTCCACACGAACCCTTCCGACGGAGCCGAGGAGGCTCCCGCCGCGCTCGATCGCGCGCGCGTCGTCGTCCCTCGCGTCGGCTTCGCCACCGTCACCGGCACCGCCCGTCGTCGCCCTTCGCGAACAGAAACCGTCTTCACCGCCGCTCGGGCGTCGGCTTCACCACCGAACGCGCGCGCGACGACGACGGCGCCGACGCGCGTTCGCGAACCTCCTGCGTTCGACGGTGCGACCGTTTTCCCTTTTCCACGCGTCGTCTTCGTCGGCGTCTTCATCGCCGTCTTCGCCGTCACCGGCGTCGCCCGCATCATCATCGTCATCACCATCGTCGATCGTCGATCGCGTCGTGTGCGCCCGACTCTCGCGCGTGACTCGTCTGACGACGACGACACCAATCGCTCAACTTCGTCTTCATTAATTCAGTTCCTCCAACGACCTCGAGCGCGCGCGTTCGAAACGGACAAAACTCGGACACGCGGAACCGTGTGCGCGTGTCCCTTTTATTCGGGTAGTACCGATATTGTACGTATTATAGTAATTTTAAAACCTAGATGGTATCACAAACACAAACCACCGCGATAAAAGAAAGACACCATCGCGACGCAAGCCCCCTCGCTCGTTTTTTTTCCCTTTTTCCGTCCCTTTGCGACGAACACCACCGGGACACGTGGGACACCGGGACACCGGGACACGTTTTTGGGTGGTATTTCGACGAGTCACGACTCGTGTCGTTTTGACCGGGACGCGCAGCGCATTCGTTTTTTTCGTGTTTTCGTTTTCGTGTGTGTCTTCGAATCTCGACTCGTCGCGAGCGGGACACCGAGCGGGACACCGACCGGGACGGGCGGGACACCGAGCGGGACGACCGGGACGGGGCAGCCGGCAGAGCGACGCGCACTCGATCGAACGTGCCATACATCATGTTCGCGACGACGATGACGATGACGGCGGTGACGGCGACGCCGACGATGACGGCGACGACGCGACGCGCGGCGACGGTGCCGGCGGCGTGCGCGCGTCCGACGGCGCGGTCGGCGACGTTCACGTCCGCGGGACGACGCGAGCTCGCGCTCGGGCGCGCGCGCGGGACCGCGACCGCGGTTCGCGCGGCGGCGACCGTGGTTCGCGCGGCGGCGACGGAGGTGCGTGTGATTTGACGTTCGCGTTCGCGGGACGACGGCGACGGGGGTCGCGACGGGGGGTGGTGACGATGGATTTTATTTTTTTCGCGCGATCGATGCGTTCGTGGGATCGTCGCGTCGACGGCGACGTCGGAATGTCGACGCCCGCTGCGCGCGTGGGGTGGTCGGGTGAACGAACCCTGGTGGGACGGATGGACGAATCGTCGAGTGAAACGCGACGACGCGACGACGCGATGACGACGCGGGCGATGTCGAGGCGGGGCGTTGCGTTTATTCCACCGTCGATCGGTTCGCTCGATCGTCGTTCGCGCGCGCGTTCGCGGCGTCGATGAGGGTGTCGTGACGTCGATGCGACGAGAAGAGGGTTTATCCGAGGGTGGGTGACGCAAGCCCTGCCGCTGGGATGGTTGGGCGAGAGAGTTTAGGTTTCGATTGAGAACGCGCGACTGACGTTGAAACACCGCCCGTGAACGATTTTACGCGATTCCCCAGGTCGAAACCGAAGAAAAGGAAGCGGTGTGCTACCTTCGGGGCGTGCGCATGTCGGCGTCCAAGGTGCGCAGAGTGTTGGACGTCATTCGAGGCAAGAGCTACGAGGAGTGCCTCATCATGCTCGAATTCATGCCGTACCGCTCTTGCGAACCGATTCTTTCCGCTTTGTTCTCCGCCGCGTCCAACGCGAAGAACAACTTGGGCATGAACAAGGCGAAATTGTACGTTTCGGAGTGCTACGCGGATGGTGGTGCGACGATGAAGCGTTTCACCCCGCGCGCGCAGGGTCGCCCGTTTTCCATCAGAAAGCGCACGTGCAGCATCGTGCTCAAGATGAAGGAGAGAGAGGATTAAATGTATTCGAAATAAACTGTTTTTAATTCTCGTGGGGAGCGATTTTAGTAGGAGGGCGTCTTAGCTTAAGCATAATTGTTTGTAGTCCAAGTCGACACATTTAACAACACTGGTTCGTCCGTTCGTTCGTTCGCGCGAACTTGAAGGCGCGCAGTCACTTCACTCAATCATGCGCATTCATTCTTTAAAATCATTGTTACAAGGCGTTCATCATCGCCGTTAAACTACACGAAACCAAAACGACCGTCATCGTCCTCTCTCCGCGCCCGCCGCGTCACGCTCATCGCCCGCGCTGCTTCTCTTGCTGCTGCTCGCGCCTCTCGATCGCCGCATCCATCTCATCCTTGCGCACCTTTGTCATCGTGTACCAATACGCGCCTCCACAAAAGGTTAACAACGCCCCGGCGATGGCAAAGTTCGATCCGCGTTTCGCGGCGTGTCTCGCCGAGAACGACATCCGCCCCTCCGTCGTCGTCCGTCGTCGTCTGAGGACGGCGTCGGTTCGAGCGCGCGCGAGTCAAAAACTCTCAGAGCAAAATAATCGGACATTTGGGCATTGTATAATTAAGAGATACACAGATCTGTCAAATATAGAAAATGTATACCGAACTAAAAGTTGAGCTTTGCGAACTGCGTCTGCGGTCGAATCTGCGCCGCCCTTTCCGTCCCGACCTCAGTCGCCCTCGCGCGAACACCCCGTCGCGCGACGTCGCGCGACGACGGCCGAGGACGCGAAACGATGCGTTGAAAACCCCTCGATGGAATTCGCGCGTTTTAACCGGTCTGTGATGAGGTGCGCGTCGTCGCGAGTGTCGTAAAGTTTGCCCGTCGAATCAGTCAGTTCAGTCAGCCGCCTGGATTGAGGATGAGCGATCGAGGATCGATTCGAAACCCGCGCCCCGCCCGCCCCCGACGTCGAGCGGCGTGACGACACGCACATGCCGCCCCAGTCAGAAGGACGTTTCGGCGTCGGTGTTGATTGGTCATACATACACAGTCATGCACGCATGATCGGACCGCTCCCGCGGGGTGTTTTTTCTCTCGTTGCTCTTTTTTCTAGAGTGAACCTACTCTTTCGCGCGACGCTCCGTTCGCGTGTGAGTGATGCGCGACCGGGAGGGATGCGGATTTAGAAGAGGGGATTTGTGAATGGGAAGATGGGCGCGTCGTCCGTGTGTCGATGGTTCGCGAGGAAGATCGAACGCTTTAACCCAGCTCGCTTTGAGCCTCGGCCTTGAAGAAATATTGTTCCAAACTACACGACTTTTAGTCTGAGCGAAACGGAAATCGACACAAGAGACGGATGGATGGACGACGCGGATGGATGTATGGATGGGAAGGATAAAACGCCTTTCCTCTTTCCGAGGTACCGATGCGCGTAGAAACTGACGATAGTTGATGGTTCTCAACTTGCAGGGTTAAAAATTCGCGCGTCGTCTCGATGGTGCGTGCGCAAAGCGTCGATTTCAGCCTCTCATCTTCTTCGCCGAACGGCGAATCAAACGTAATTAATCGTTACGGAAATGAGGACTTCTCTTTCCCCAATTGATCGAAGATGAAACTATTATAGAAGGCCGGTGCCACCGGCTATACATGCCAGTATTAGCTGATCCGTTTACGATGATTACATTTGTTTGGTTCGACTGTTGTTTCTTTTCTTTGCGGTAGACGTTTGTTCTCTCTTCCGGGCGAGGACGATGACTTACGCTGGACGCGGCGGAGATGAAGAAATTGATGGTCCGTGTTTTCGAGTGCTCCGATGAGGCAAAAAACATCGGGTGTGACAACCCATTACCGATCCATCCATTGCGTTGTCGTCGTCATTGCCTTGCTGAATTGATGCATTCGTTCGCTGTGTCGTGGTTGCTTCGCTTAGTTGGGCACTTAGCTTTGTCAGTGTTTCGCCGCCCCGTTCCCTAGAAGCTACAGCGATAGGTCGGCCCGTTGAATCGAAGCTTCGGGTTCGGTCGTGCAACTGGCCTCTCGCTATGTTTACCAGCCGCTTACCGCTGGTGAATACATTGAGGCCAGACATCCACACACAGCCGAAGAGCGTTCGCCGCTCTTCTTTGTTTTCTTTTTCACTCGTTGCATGAAAGACCATTTCGCGTCGTCGCTTAGCCGCGCTTACCCGCCAGTAAGCGCGCGCGAGTGAGCCGATGTCTTTCTTGCGGGCTGTTACTTCAGGCAGCTGGGCATGGACTCCATCCATGGATCGGCGTTAATCAGTCCGTAAAAGAAAGAGCTCGCAATTCTGAGCGGTCGCGGGGATGAGACTTACTACCTTGACCCCAGTGCTGCTTGCTCGTGGAAACCGGGCTTACATATGCAAAGTCGAGTTTCTTTTCCACCGCACCATTTTTCTTTCAGCTTTTTTTTGCTTTGGTTCCAACCAAAGCGCAATCCTTCGTGTACTCACCACATTTTCCATCTCGCAGTCGTTCAGATTTGGCTCGATTCGATCGACGCATGTATCTAGATTGTTAGTTTAGGTGCGTCGCGTCGTCTACGCCTCGCGCTTTTTTTTCTCTTGTTCGGGTTCCGTCGCAGACATTCGGAGCGATTGCTATGATTACACCATCAGAGGCTGTTTGTTAGTAGGTACTTGTGCCTGTGCGCTCAACATCTGTACAAAAAACGACTTCTCCTTTCTCTGAGCAATCAAAACCAATCCAATGTCGATCGATAGCCGATGATGCAGCGATTTCGTGTGTAGCGCAGTGCGCTGTTGGGGAATCTGGATTTCCAGGCGAACCTTCCCCAGCGAGCAGCGCATGAGAACTTGTTCTCGGCTTGGCACAAAACATGCGGTTAGGCCGCTGTCTGAGGCTTGCGCGGCGACCACAAACAATACCCACAGCACGACTGTTTCGTTTTTCTTTCGCAAACGACGACGTACACTGACTTTGATCCTCGTCTCCATTTCGTTGGGTAGGCCGCTGTATTCATGAATAGGTTGATAGGTTTCCATAGTTGCTTAGACGACGTGGAGGATGCGCGTTTCGTTTCGCGCAAATCACACTCTGTGCTTACAGGAGATGACGAAATACCATTGTTTCACGACGGTCTTCTGATGCTTCGGTTTTGATGACTCGTATGGTGCTAGTACTCCGATCCTTACGCACGCGGGTGCATGAAATCGCGCAAACGAAGCAAAACGTCCTTTGTCGTCGTCGTGTTTAATATAAATTTGCGTACATTCACTCATTTACAACGCTTGCACTCACTAACACATTAAACTCATCGCTGTCGGGTTCCCAGTCTCCGGGTTCATCCCATCCGCAACTTTGCACAAAGATTGCTGCACATCCTTGCGTACGATGACGTCGCTCCAGTCGCTATCCGCAATTTTCACGTCCTCCAACTGCGCAGAGCTCACGATTGCCCCGCTCAGATTCGCCCCGGTGAGATCCGCGCCGGTGAGATTCGCCTGCCCGAGATTTGCGTTGGTTAAATTCGCATTCACAAACGTCGCCCCGGAGAGATCGGCGCCGAAAAGCGTGATACCCGTCAAGTCGGCGCCGTTAAAGTTGGCGCGTTTGAGAGACCCCTTGGTGAAGAACGCCCCGGTGCCGGCGAATTTTTTCCCCGAGTAATCGTTCCCATCGCACGAGTTCGTCGCGCACTCGGAGGTTTGTGGAATGGCGATCGCGGCGGTCGGACTGAGGGTCAGCGCGGCGGAGAGCGCGAGAGAAATCAAGAGTTTTGATGACGCAGCAGCGGTCGCGGATTGTTCAGACTCGGCGTCGTCGTGACGCGGACGCATCGCGGTCGTGGAGACTCGGTGCGCGCGGCGTTTCGTGGACATTTTCGCGTCGGTGCGCGCGACGCGAGTGGGTGCGCAGACGGCGACGTGCATGTTCGTGGGTGTCGGGCGAAGCGTCGGTGTGTGAGGTTCCGAGCTGGTCTCAACGCGAGTCGAGTCGAGTCTGGGTCGTCGTCGCGAATGAAAATGAATGGGTGTCGTGTTGACAGTGCTTCTAAAATAAATCCGACAGAGTAGAATGAATGATCGATCGATCGATCGATCGATCGATCGGTAGGATGAACGCGCGGCGTTCAGTACTTAATACTTGACGCCGTGGATGACGCGAAGGTACAAATCAAACTGAAACGCGGCGAGCGCGTCATCTGGGAAAGGGTACTCCGCGCCGCAGCGATATGCGGCAGCCAAACCTGAAATGATTGCAATCTCGTGCGTGTTCACCATGGTGTAAGATCCGGCGTACAACGTCTTGCGCTTATTTTGGACAAATCTCCAAAACGGCACCGCTTTGGTGAAATGTCTGACGGTGTGTCCAAATTGACGCCACCACTTGACGAGGAGCACGCGCTCGGGATCGATTTCGTCTCGGGTCCACCTGGATTCATCCTTACCCTTGTTCAAAAAGATTGATTGGTAGACTCGTTCGTCGTTCGCCCCGCGAGCGAACGGTTGGTATGCCGTCAGGTCGAAGCTCATCTCGCACAGAGATGGATCGTCTCGGTAAGATTTGATAAAATACATGTCCCTAACGTCCTGGGCCACCTCGTAGTGTTTCTTCATGTACTCCTCATCCGAATGCGTGATCGAGACGTCGTCGTAGTAGACTATATTCTTGAAAATTTTCTTCTCCATCATCGACGCGCCGGTTCCGGCGTCGAGCATCGACTTGGCCTGCTCTGTGTTGCACGCAAACACAACCTTGTCGCACTCTCGTATCTCGATCGATTTATCTGGCATCTCCACGTGTACCCTCACGACGCTCTTTGTTCGCTCCACCTTGATCACCCGCGCGTTCAGCGTCACCCGACCGCCGTTTTCTCGAATCGTTTCGCCCACTTTTCCGTACAAGTCTCGAAATTTTGGAAACGCAAACATCTTTGGCGCCTCGCTCATAAACCTCACCGGATCGTAATCGTACAACCTCAATCGATCATCGTTAAAAACCCTCGCCAGGACGATGCTGCTCACATCCTTGGTGCAATTACCCGTTCCAAAGAAGAGCGCCGTTGTCGCGTACACCATTCTATCTCTAAACGCCTTTGAGTGCCCGTGCCATCTCAGCGCTCTCTCCACGCTCACGAACGCGTACAACGGTTCGAATCGCTTAATCGTCCGCAGCGTCTTTTTAAACTTCGCAATGTCATCCGCGAGCTCTCGCACGAGCGCCGTCGGTTCACCGTGGTTTCTCCAGTGCGTCTCGCCCTTGCCGAAACTCACTCGCACGTCCACCCAGTGCGGTTCTCCCGCCCCGCACGCGCGCATGAGCGACATGGCGTTCCGGTACGATGTCGCTCCGCCTTGAACCCCATCATTAATCGTCGTCGTCCCGCCGTCGTCGTCGTTTCCGATGGTTTCCGTCGTCGCGACACCGCCGAGAACGTTTGCGGATTCGATGAGTTCAACGACCCGCGTCTCTTCCGCTCCCTTGGACGTCGTCGCCGCGTCCGTCGACGACGGTCTGGAGAGAGACCACGCCGCGGCGCACCCTGCGGCGCCACCACCGATGACGACGATTCGCATCGGCGCCGACGGCTCGCGTCTATCATGACGACGACCACGAGGCATCGCAAACGACGAAAAAGTGCACCGACGATGAGTGACGTCAAGCGAATTGCGCTCTCGCGCCACAGCTCGACGTCGGACGAGTGAACGAACGAAGGAACGCGCGACGGCGTTTTAAACGAAACCCACTCGAACGCTCGTTCGTTTCGAGGCGCGCGATAGAGACGGACGCGGACGCGTCGACGACGAAATCAATGTCGAGTGAAGAGCCGGCGGCGGTGCTCGTCGAGAAGGATGAACCCGCACCGGTCGTCGCGGACGACGCCGTGAAACCGACCGCGACGGAGAGTGAAACGGATAAAGTCCCGCCCGACGCGACGGCGGGCGAGGGACGAGCGACGGGGGCGACGGATGAGGAGGACCCGTCGAAACGCGCGCCGACGAATCCACACAAAAAGCGCAAAGTTGCGTTGACGTTTGCGTACGTCGGCGCGGGATACGCCGGGATGCAACGAAATCCGGGAGTTCGGACGATTGAAGGTGAATTGGAAGCGGCAATCGCGCGCGCGGGCGGGATTTCGGATGCAAACGCGGGTGATTTTTCAAAGGTGCAGTGGACGCGAGCGGCGAGGACGGACAAGGGCGTCTCCGCAGTCGGTCAAGTCATCGCGTTGAAAATGGTGCTCGAACCGCCGGGGATGCTCGAACGCATCAACGAGGCGCTTCCCGATAAATTTGAGGTTTTTGGGATCGATCGGGTGACGAATGGGTTCAACGCAAAGACGATGTGCGATAAGAGACGGTACGAGTACGTAATTCCGACGTGGGCGTTCAATCCAAACGGCTCGCCCGAAGATGGGTTTGAGTTTACAGAGGAAATTCGCCAAAAGGTGAATAGAGTTCTCGGAAATTACTGCGGAACGCACAATTTTCACAATTTCACCGTCAAGGTGCGACCGACAGACCCTCAGGCGAAGAGATACATTATTAGCTTTGATTGCTCCGAGCCGTTTGAGGTGGATGGCGAGCGATTCGTTCGTTGCGTCGTGCTCGGGCAATCCTTTATGCTTCATCAAATTCGCAAGCTCATCGGCACCATGCTGGCCGTCGTTCGCGGTGAAATATCCGAAAACGATCAAAAGTTTGCGCTGCTCACGCATCAGTTCGCGCCGACGCCCATGGCACCAGAACTCGGGTTGTTCTTGTGCGAGTGCGTGTACGGTGCGTACAATAACAGATTTGGCTCGGTGCACGAAAAGTTTGAACTCGCCAAACACGGAGACAAGAGCGAGGCGTTCAAGCGCAAACACGTCTACACGCACATTGCGAGGCAGGAGCGAGAGGAGAACACGATGCGAAACTGGATTCGTGATGTACTTCAAGGCGAACGAAGTCTTCGGAATCAGTTCGACGCGGGCATGGCGGCATCCATCGCTGCCGAGGAACAGCTGGATCCCACGCGCGTTGGACAGCGATCAAAGAAGCGCCCAGCGCCGGAATCGGACGTCAGTAGAGGCGTTCGTGACTCGTTCAATACCGCCATGTCGGAAGCGGCAGAGCGGGCAAAGGCGAAGAAGCTTAAGAGCTCATTCAACGATAGGAATTTGGAGCGAGCCGACGCTGGCCAGGTGGCTACGCAAAAACGGATGACAGAGACGCCTCAAGTCGAGGTGAAATCGCATATTCCTAGCGATGAGTTGTCCGAATAGCGCCTAGAGTTCATAAAGAGCTAGTTCTTCAAGTTTTGTTGTGCTACAGACCCGTATATCAGTAAATTACACATGTGTGCTCGCGCACGTCTATTCTAAGTAGTAAAAGTATTAAAGACGAAGCGAAATATCCGCGAACTCGGCATCTTCGCTCTCCGAAGACTCATCCGTGAGTCTACCCGTGGCGCCATCGTCGCTTCCGAGCAAAGACGACGCTCGCTCTCTGGTTCTGTCATCCTCTCTGTAATCATATAAAAAGTCGTTTCGTTGCTGCTCGTACGCTCGATATCGATAGCTCTCCCCGCCGCTGCCGCCGAACCTGTACCCGGACCCGTGCGATGGCGCTCGATCGTCGTGCGCCGAAACGTCGTCCACAGTCGTGTGCGTGTACTCGCTCCAATCCGTGTGACGAGACTCAGTCTCAGAGAGACCAGTCTCGCTCGGGGCGTACTCGCTGATGGTGCCGACGGGCGTGTTTGTCCCCGGGTTCGCGACGCGCCTTCGATTCTTAAAGGCGTAATCGTCATCGTCTGACGTCACGTACTCCAACGATGACGCCGAAGGCTGCGCTCGGTACGCCTGGAATCGGTTTCCGGTGAGGAACTCGCGAGTTTCCCGCACCACTGGCTCTGAGTCTTCCGATTCTTCGTGTTCGCTCACCTCAACCGCAACGTCGACGGGCGCTTCCTCCAACTGTTCCGCAGTCTGCTGATCGAAACCGATGACATCGTCTTTACTAACTCGCGAATCAGCATCGTCACCCGGATCTTCATCCATATCCGTGGAAGTGATGTCATCGGACGTCATGGAATCCAATTCAATCGGCGCGGAGAATTCGTTGTATGCGTGACGCTCCATGCTTGGTGACGGAGACATGGCTGTCGAGTCACTTCGCGACATCGATCCCTTGAGCCAAGCAAAGGTGGATGCCTTTTTCAGTGGCGCGTCAAGCAACGCTCCTTCGACTTGTCGCGATTGCACCACCTTGGTCTTGATGGTGAGCGCTAATCTCCGCAGTTGAATCGTGTGTTTGATAATCTCAACCACTTCCTGGGCGTCGTATAATCCTTCCTCGTCGGACGACACCGTGAATCGCTCGAGAATGATGGCGACGAAAAGATTGCCGAGGAGGAAGATTGAAATGACCACAAAGGACAAAAAGTACGGAATCGCGGCCGCTCTGTGGGAGCAGTCGATTATGGATTCGGGAAGAAACGGCGGCTCTGTGCGCAAACACGCCTCTGTTTGATACATTTCCCCAAACGTTCCTACCCAGCCGCCCGTGTAGACGGCGAATAAGGAGGAACAAGCGGCGCCGAAAGTCTCAAAGTTTGAGAATTTGGACAATACACCACCCTCATACGGACCAGTGTAGTCTCCGAAGAGAGATACGCCGACTATTGCGTATGAGAAAATCGCAAGCGAAGACAAGGCGGCGACGTTTGCCACCCCCGGAAGACTCATGATAAAGGTGTTGAACAGCGATCTCAATCCACGATGCGCCTTGACGAGTTTAAGCAAACGCAACAAACGCACGAGTTGAAGGTAGTCCATGGCACCCGACGCGCCGGCACTCTGTCCGATTGCTTGTACGATGGACACGACGACGACGAACGCGTCGAGCCAGTTCCAGTAGTTCTCTCTGTATCTCTTCGGACCCTGGGCCATGAGAAGTAAAATCATCTCAACCGTGTAAATCATCGTGAATATGATCGAGAACACGAAGTGAATAGTTTGTTCCGAAGAGGTCATGTCTGCAGTTTGAGCCATCATCTCTATAGTGTTCGCGACGACGACGACCAACATGAAGTTTGCAAACTTTTCTGGCTTCGCCAACCAATGCGCCATCAAGCGCGCACGCGACCAGAGACTCTCGCCCGGAGGTGGAGTCACTTTGCGCCATCCTTCCGTGTCCCGAGTGCTCGCTCGCATAATCGCCTGCTGCCATCTTCGCTGAGCGGGCGTGACAAAAGTCATTTTATCTTGAGAAGCCATCTTGTTAAAGTTGTCGACGAGCGCGGTGACGAGCAAGTTGAGCCAAAAAAAGTTCCCAAGGGCTACAGTTATTACGAAATAAATAGCCATGACTTGGCTATTATCCGTTTTAAGCCCGGTACCTTCGCCCGTGATGTCCATCGCGACCCACATGATTTCCTGCCAATCATCCCCGGCGTGAAGGAGAAACGTGGAAAGAAGCGCCGCGCCAAAGTTGTCGAAATGCCACTTTGAGTTGCGCCACTGTCCGCCGGCAGCCTCGCAAGTTGCTTGCGTGGTGTAATCGCTCGCATTTTCGACGACTCGACACGACCAAAACTTACCCATGAAAAGTTCCATGCCCAAAAGAGCGAAAATGGACATGGATGCCAAACCGAGGAGACACACGTAACCCACGGCTGGAACAGCCGCTATCACCGTGTTGACAACCAACTTGAGCCCGGGGAACCGACGAATCGACCGCAGCGGGCGGAGGATACGCATAATACGCAACGCCCGGACGCTAGATCCACCGCTCGACCCAATTGCGAGCGAAGCTAAAGAAGTGATCACGACGAGCCCATCAAGAATGTTAAACGCGCTACGGATGTACGCCGTCGGTTTTTCGTACAACCCGAGCGCAAAAACCTTCAAAATGAGTTCGAGCGTGAATATGCTCGTAAAGGCAATATCAATGTTGCTGTAAATCGTCTCCACGCTTGATCCTTCTTCAGGCCACGTGTGTGTCTCTGTTGCAAGCATGACGCTGCCCGCGATGATCAAGAGGAGAATAAAGTTTTCAAACATGCGATGCGAGACAAAGTTGAAGATTCTCGATTTGATTTTTTCGATCGGGATTGATTCGTCGAAAACGGGAATCAGGTCTCCGTCTTTTGTGATGATCACTCCTGATTCATTCACTTGTTGGCTCTTCCCTTTTACTAAAGATTTCCTCATCGCTTCCGCCCAAGGTCCTCCAAAGGACTCGTTGAATGACTCTTTAAAGCTACTGGTCCTCGAGGCGAATCCGCCTTTGACTTCCGTCGCAGATCCCTTGCCACCACCGGAAATACTTCGCATCGACTCGCGTAAATTCGATATGCGATGACTTTGAAATTCGACAATTTTCGGTACGAGGCGCAAGCGCGCCTCTTCGAGGGCGTGCTCGCTCACCGTAATGACGCTACCCGAGGTCGGATACTTGAAGGCAATGGAGTCCAAAAACACCCTCACAGCGGCGACATCTTCCGCCGCTTTCTTTTGCAAACGTTGGATTTTCGCGCGGGCCAACTTTCGACGCGGAGAAAGCGTGACGTGATTGTCGCGATCCTTTGCGTCGAATTCTTCAGACTCGCTCTGCTCTTCGTCTCGCTGTGGAGTCATCTTGTGTTCGTCGCGAGCGTTGAAAAGATTGAATCCGGCGAGCTCTTTCGCGTTGAATTGGTTACTCTTCACCTCTTCTGGTTTCTTCTTTAACGAGTTGAGCGCTTTAATCGCAAAAGTTGCAGTCTGCAGCTTGCGTCTGGCAATCTCCACGGCCGACTTTGGTGTCTTGTCTCCCTGTTCAAACCGCTCCAGCGCGGCGTTAATAAGCTGAATTTCAGCCTCTTTTTCAAACAGAGCCTGTTGCTCAATCTCCACGAGTGAACAAGAATCAATCAAGATGCCTAGAACGAGTGAAAGAATAACGGTCGATACGAATATCCATGCAATCGTGTACAACACAATGTACTCGTTCCCAGTTGCGTCCATCGTGCTCCACGCGACGATGAATGAATCCTCGCCAGTGGCCACGACGAATAAAGTCAGAGAGCTTCTCAAAAAGTTTCTAAACGTCAATCGTTCGTCATCCAAACCACCCATGCCGCTAAAGAGTTGAAAGCCGTAAATTCCAAAGATGACTTGAAACAAAATCCACAATACGAGAAACGGCCACATGTCATTCAAACCCAGCGCCGCGCTGGCGATGATTTTCCTAAACTCGTGATTGTTTCGAATCACCCTAAACGTTCTAAACGCCCGGAATATCCTCAAAAGACGGATAAAAGAGGCGCTCACGCCCTGACTCGCCACGGCGACACTGATGATACCGGTGAAAACGATGAACCCATCCACCATGTTTTCCTTTGATTTCCAGTAATTTCGAACGCCGTAACCGATATTCTTCACCGACATTTCAAAGGCGAAAAACGTCAAAAACATGTATTCGAGAATGTCAGACGTCATGACAAATGTATCTGACGAGCCGTAATGTTGCGTCATCATGAGCAAGGTGTTGAGCAAGATTGCGCAGATTACGGCGTTGTTGAATCCGTCGTTTTCCGAAACGCGGAAACACCATCGCCGCGCCGCGCCACTATCGCTTGGCAACTCAAACGTCTTTGCATCGCCGCCATCTGGAGCCAAATCTAATGCTATACCTCCACCATCGCTTTCTTCATCTTCATCTTCATCTTCGTCTTCGTCTTCGTCTTCGTCGCCCTTCTCCTCCTCTCCATCTCTCAATCCAATCTGCGTCAGCGTGGCGCAAATCACAGAGGTGAAGAGCTCCATCATGAAAAATCCACCCATGATGACGACAAAGGCGAACCAAATGATGGCACTCGGATACCCGACGGCGTAGGAGAGCGGGTTGAGCAACTCGTTCCAACCATCGATCGTCATTCCGTTGAGGGCGACGATGGCGCTTCGTCCTACGTTTTGAAAGCTTAAAAACCCGTCGTACGGCGTCACTCCCGAATCGCAACACCACGTTTCGTCATCCACCCGCGAATCCACCGCCGAGCCTCTACACGTGCTATTGTACTCGTTCGGGTACGTCCCTTCGTCTCCGACCGATCCATCACCCAACCACTCTGCGACGAGTTGCGCGCACACCTCCTCGGCCGTGCCCGAGGGTAGAACGTAACTCGAATCGTTCTCCCGATCGGGTGGCGTCGAGTACAACCGCCCCGTCAACTGACCTCCAAACATCGTCACCCCGCTCACCGAAAACAGTATTAAAAACCAGAACAAAAACATGACGACATCTCCCAACAGTGGTAGCGCGCGCGCCACCGTCTTCATCACGAGCCTACCGCTTCTATACCTCGCAAACACCCTGAATGTGTGCAACGCCCGAAGCAACCGCACCGCGACCACCTGCGACCCGCCGATGGGTACGAATATAATCGACAAAACCACCAATAAAAAGTCCAACCGGTTCCAATTCGATTTCAAATACGTCCCTCGACCGAACGCGAACCCGCTCTGGACGATTTTCATCCACGCCTCAATCGTAAAGACGGCCGTCGTCGCGTACGTAAACGCCGTCACCCACACCCGCTCGCCGCCTCCGTCCCGGTCGGGCTTCACCACCGCCAACAGCACGCTCGACGCGACGATGCACGCCACCACGAGCGCCTGAAACGTCCAATGACTCACGATGTCCCCGCATCGTCTACGAAACTCGCTCTTCTCGTCCCAAATCAACAACGACCGCTCGTCGTTCGCCCACTCGGCGAAGACGACTCGCGCCGTTCTTTTCAACGCCAACGCCGACGCCGACGCCGACGCCGACGCCGACGCCGACGCGTAACCGCCGTCGTCGCCGTCCCCGAAACCGCTTCGCGAACCCGCCGACGCCGACGGCGACGACGCGCGGATGCGTCCTCCTTCTCCTCCCCCCGCGCCATCGTCCCCGCTATTCGTATCGTTATCATCAGCGCCGTCGTCATCGTCGTCATCGTCGTCGAACCGCCGTAGTCGTCGACGAATCGCGTCGTCGTCCCGTCGCCCGTCGTACGCCGAATCGCTCGCCCGCGTTTCATTTCGCGTCAACCTCCGAGCGGCGTTCGCGCGCGCGTCCGCCTCTTCCTCCTCATCCATCCGTCGTCGTCCTCGTCGTCGTTCCCGCTCTCGTCGTCGTCGAGCCGTCGCGACGCTTCGCGCGTCGGCGAACCCGAAATCCATGACGTTCCGATGATGATCGACGACAATGGGACGCCGCACCGGACACGAGAAGATTAAATTAAATGACGATCACGTCGCGACGACGACGACGACGACGACGACGCGCTGGGTTCCCTCGCCGGACCGCCCGCGCCCTTCCTAAACCGTCGTCGCGCCCTTCCTAAACCGTCGTCGCGGTGTCCCGGTCGTCGCGCACTCCCGTCGCCGTCGGCGCGGGGAGCGTCCCGATGCGACGCGAATGCGCGCGCGCGCGGGACACCACACGGTACTCACTAAAAACCCATACTACAACCATACTATCGCAACACCCCAGTCCCGGTCGCGCGTGTTTGTGTCCCGATGTGTCCCGATGTGTCCCGGTGATACTAAAAACCCATACGCGTCGCGTGTCCCGGTCGCGCGTCCGTGTATGTGTGTCCCGGTGTGTCCCGGTGTGTCCCGGTGATACTAAAAACCCATACGCGTGTCGTATACAAGGAAAGAAAACACGATCAATCGTCAGGAGGAGGAGGAGGAGGATGAGGATGGGCGGCGACCGGGACGACGGCATTGCGGCGTCGATCGCGATCAACGTTCGGTTCGGTCGCGTTCGATCGATCGGTCGGTCGGTCGGTCGGTCGACGGCGACGGCGGCGACGTTCGGCGGCGCGCGCGCGCGGTGGAGCGGGAACTGAATTTCATTTCGGTTCGAGACCCGACCGCGCGTTCGATTTCCATTCCATTCGGTCGCGTTCGGTCGTTCCCGTCGTCGATCGCGCGCGCGACCACGGAAGGAAGGACAGATGAGCCGGAAACACCTGACGGACGAAGAGCTCGCGACGTCGTGGCCGTATCTCACCCGGGCGCAGGTGCAAGAGTTTAAAGAGGCGTTCGATATCTTTGACGTCGACGGCGGGGGGACGATCACGGCGGAGGAGCTGGGCGACGTCATGCGGTCGCTCGGGCAGAAACCCACGCGCGCGCAGTTGGAGGCGATGGTGAACGAGATCGACGCCGACGGGGACGGGGCGATTGATTTTCCCGAGTTTTTAACGATGATGCTGAGAAAGATGAACGAGGGGGATCCGGAGAAGGAATTGCGGGACGTGTTCATGGTGTTTGATAAAGACCAGAGCGGGACGATTTCCGCCGAAGAGTTGCGAAACGTGATGCGGGTGATTGGGGAGAAACTGACGGATCAGGAGATCGAGGACGCGATAAAGCTCGCGGATACCACCGGGGATGGCGAGGTTTCGTACGATGAGTTTATTCAGTTTATTTTAGAGGGTTGATTGATCGATCGGGCGAGCGGGGCGGAGACGCGGACGCGGACGACTGATGTATAGAGAAAATGTGTAACGATAACGACGACGTGTACCGAGTAAAATATTCCTCTCTAAGCTACAATTTACTACAAATCATCTACTCTCTACCTCTCTCTACCTCTCTCACGCTTCGTCTAATCCTCGCCACGTCCTCCGCGTACGCCCTCGGCGCGACGACTAGAAACACCCACCACCACGCGCTCACGCCCGCCGCGCACGCCCCCGTGGCGACGACCCCGAACGCGCCGGTGGCGTGGAAAACCTGCGTCGGCGCGGCGACGAGACACGCGCCCGTGGTGACGATGCTCCAGGGTTGACACCAGGGCGGTTTCGCGTCCCACAGGTTCGCTGGGTCCGTCGGGTGGGTTTCCTCCAAGAGCTCGCGCGTCGACGCGTCCTCGCCGCCGGCGTCTCTCGCACTCGCGGTGACGCGATGAGACCGCGCGCGGCGTCGACGGAGAGAGATGCTGGGCGTTGGATGCCCACCAATCGTGCGAGGTGGGATCCGCGCGGTGATGATCGGCATCGTCGAAGAGTGAAGAGCGAGCGGCGTTCGGGTTTGCGTTCAGTGTTCTGTTCCAGTTCTCTAATCTCATCATCGTCGGCGATCATTCATCGCTTTCGGCGGGCGATTGCGTCCACCGCCGCCGCCGCCACCGCTTCGGTCACCACCTCTGCCCCCACCTCCGCGATTTCCGGGTCCACCGCCGCCGCCGCCGCCGCCGCCCGATCCTTGACGTTTGAGTTCGCCGACGCCGTCGTAACACACGTCGCGTAAATCCAACAAACACTTCTCCACGAGCGTGCGCGGCGCGTTCGCGTCTCCCCGTAAAGCGTTATCGAGAAGGTAAGAGACGAGCCCAGAGGCGATACCGAGAACTTCTTCGGTTGGGTGCCTGTGCACGAGGTCTCGAACGGTGTCGTACATCGCCGGTGGGAGCTCGGACGGTCGATGACGAGCGACGACGACGAGCGTTTCGTTTCGACGTTGGCGAGACTCGGATGGTGGTTCAGGTACGCGTTCGTCGTCTCTCTCGCGTTTGTTTCCGGTAATGTTACCATCGCCGTTCGCGACGACGGCGGCGGCGTACGAAGCGACGCCTCCCGACGGGAACGGTGGAGGAGGAGGAGGCGCCGACGCCGACGCGTCTCTGCTCCTCTTCGCCGCCGGTTCCCAATCGAGCGGCGCGTCGCCCGCGTCTCGCATCACATCCATGAACGGCGCCTTGAGCGCGGCGTAATCTGGCTTTTCCCCGTACCCGAGTTTTTCAATCGCGCGCGCAAACTGCTCGATCGGCCAAGGGCACCCGCGCGTCGGACACAAATTTCGCGGCTCTCGAACGCACGCGCGCTTGGCGTCTTCGATTTCCTTTTTGCCGAGTGATTTCCCTTTAGCTTTCCAAGGTAAAACCCCCTCGTGCGCCTCGGCGAGAATGTACAGCGCGCTGTACAAATCGTCCCTCGCGCTTTGTTCTTTATTCTCGTGCGCGTACACGCTCGCGTACGTCGTCGTGCCTCTGAACGTCGCGTCATCGCGTTCCGGAAGGACGACGCCTTCGTCATCCGTAAACTTGCGCGTCAACCCAAAATCTATAAGATAAAACTTCTTCATCCCATCCTTCCCGTTCCCGACGCACAAGTTCCCGGGTTTAATATCCCTGTGCACGTACCCGGCGTCGTGCATCGTCTCCAACGCTTCGAGCATCGCCACGGCGACGGCGCTCGTCGTTCGAGCGCCAAACCGACCCTCGCGCGCCTTGCCGCGCAAATCCGCCAAGTTTTCCCCCACCAGTTCCATCGCCAAGTACGGCATCCCCTCGTGCGTGCCCTCGTCCAAGAGCTTTACAAAGTGTTCTTTCCCTTGGAGCGCGCGCATGACCCGCGCCTCTCGCGTCGCCGTTCTCGGTTCGCTTTCGATTTTCAACGCCACGAGCGCCGAGGACGACGACGCGGCATCCGTCGCCGAGTACACCTCGGCAAACTGTCCGCGTCCGAGTCTCGGCGACGTCGTCACCGTGAACCGGTCGTTCGCGCCGATCTTCATCCCGGGTTTGAGCATGTTGGACGCTTTATCCGTGAAGGATCGCGACGACGCCGGCGGTGCATCGCTCGCCGTCATGAATGAATCGAAAAACTGCTTTGGATTTCGACGACGAAGATTTCAACCGCTCTTTTCGCGGTTGAGGTCCACGCGAACGGCTCGCGACGGGCGGGAAGAGAGCGCGCGTTCCGTCCTACTTCTCGATCCGTCGCCCTTTCCGCCCTATCGCGAACGATCCGTGGGACGGTGCGAACAGAGTTTCGACGCGGTTCGTTATGACGCGATCAAAGTTCGATCCAAAATTCCAATCCAACATCATTCGTCGACGCCATCCCGGTCGCGGGTGCGCACCGCGGCGACTCGAACACGTCGACGAGCGTTCCATGACGGATCCCACGTCGGCGCCGTCGTCCAATCCGGCGATCACGGTGGTGATGATCATCGTCGTCGTCGTGATTGCGTTTTTTGGATTCAATTTGCACCTGTATTACCAAGCACAAAAACTCGCGCCGCGCAAGGTGCGTAAACCGCTCGGGGCGAAACAAAAGAAACGGCAGTTGCGGAAACAAGGTTTGAGAACGGCGGGGGAGTGATCACCGGGGGTTGGGGCTTCGTCGGGATGAGCGAAGATTGAAGTTTTGAATTAAATCAAGATGCGCGGCGAGCGGCTCGCGCGAGCCGACGTCGCCCATCAACGCGGCGAGTAATATTACATTCTATCACCACATGTATGCACCGCACCGCACCGTATCGCGCAATGCGAGTGAATCTAACAACCTAATCAATCCGAAGCGGAAGCCGACTCGTCGTCGTCGTCGTCGTCGTCATCATCGTCGTTGGATGAATAATCAACGTCGCCGTCGAGCATGGTGCTACGAACGATTCGAACCTTACCCCCAGTCGCGAACGCGTTTTCTCTCGCGTCGGCGAGTTGGTAGATGAACGCCGCAGCCATGGTAAGGGCGAGACAACCGACGAGAAACGTAAAGGGGAGGTTTCCGAGTCGCGGGCGCTGCACCCAGATGTAGGTGCTAAACTGCGTGTGAAGGACGATGTCGTTCAATCCGTCGCCATCGACGTCGGTAACCTCGAGTGGGCGCACCGGAGGCGTCGTGATCTCGATCAAGGAAGCGGCACGATATCCCTTGGCGTTCATGGCGACGATGGCGCTCTTCCCAGTGGCGATGGCGATGTCGAGGTAGCCGCCAACGTACATGGAAAAGGATGTGAGCGACGGCGTCACGACGCCGTCGTCAACCCAGTTCGCCTCGGTGCGCACCTGCCAGCGTCGCTGTCCACCGTCGCGCATGTTGTAACACGTCATCTCACCGCGGCTATTGAGAAAGATGGCGTCGCGACCCATGCGATCGAGAGGTTTGGATAACTCGTTCGCGGTTTCGGGAAGTCGGCGAAGCGAAACAGGCGGCGTAACGGCAACCGTTTGGATATCGTGATGACCCGCAGAAGCCGCCGCTCGGTGCCCAGCTAAACCGCTACCACCTTTGCATATGCTCGCGCTCAGAACTCGTTCGGAGGAATCGATCCCAGAGTGCACCGTCGCCCAACAGCGCGGGATGCTTGCGCGCCGCGTTTGCGAGTCGTGCGCTTCCACGTGGTCAATCACCCCATCCCCATCGAGGTCGACGTGCAAACCCGGGCTTTGCAACGTCATACCGCACACTCTCGCTCCTGAGTAGAGATGTAAGACGTCGATGCCCTCAGAGTGGTGGGACAAGACGACGTTGGGGTGTTCAGACTGTTTCACGTGTCGATGCGCCGTGTGCGCCATCGGCACTCCGGCGTGCGTCGGACTTCCCTGTAATCTTCCCACGACGCGCCCGAGCGCGCGTGTCACGCCATTCGTGTGCACTCTCGGCAGAGATGGTGTCTTATTCCCTCTACTTCTCTTCTTCTTCGCGCGCTCCATCTCCATAGCGCGAGATTTGTGACGTTTGAAGTGCGCCGTTCGCATGCGTGTGTCGTCAGCGCCTCTCCATTGGTGCGGTAGCCCATCGTGCACGATGCTCTCTCTGAAATCACTGCACGCCTTGGAAGACGCGTCCGCAATCTCGTCATCGTCAATGTTCACCAGACTCAACCGTCCGTGTTCGTGCTTGCGATGCTCGTCGTAGTCGTTCTCGGCATCGTTCCATCTCGGCTGTCCAGTCTCCGCCTCAAACGCAAAGTATCTGAAATCTCCGTCATCCTCATCCTCGTCGAGATCCGCCTCCGTCTGCCACTCTTCGTTTCCATTTCGACCAAAGTTCGGCATTCGTCCGCGACGCGCACCCATGGTCATCCGTTGTAACGGATCGTCGTCGTCCTCCTCTTTCGTCGTCGAAGCGTCCTTGGCTCGGCGTTCCGATCGCACGCCGACGACGACCAATCCCGCGTCATCGTCTCTCGCCCCGACGTCACTAATCAACACCGACACCTCGACGGTACGAAACGAATGCTTCAGACGGTCCCGTTTCTCGTCCCCGTTTAACAGATCGACCCGCCAGAGCTCCCGAAGCGATCCGTCGAAACAAAACGCTCTCAAATCCCGCGTCACGACCACCACCGCCGTTCCGAGCTTCCCCTTTGTCCCATCGACGGTATTTTTCCGACGAACACCATCGCCATCGTCACCCTCATCGTCACCCCCGCTACGCCTTCTCCACGTGACTCTCCCAGTCTCAATCACCGCCACCCCGATATCGCGTTCGCCCTCTCTCGCGCCGCTCCGCGTGTCGGCTCGCGCGTCCGCCGCTCCGCACTCCGCGAACCCATCCATCTCTTCCCCGATCGCCCAATCCCGCATCGCGTGCACCTCTGCCTCGTACGCCTCATCAATATCCTCACCTCCATCCCGCCCGTTCGCCACCGCCGCCATCGCGCGCGCTTTCCGTCGCATTTCCCGCTCCGCTCGTCGCGTCCGCGCGTCCGCGTCGGTTCGTCCTCCGCGCGTCGTCGCCCGTCTCGCCCCCACGAAACACCGTCGAATCTCCGTCCCCGCCACTCCTCTCGCGCAGTACGCCCGCGTGAACACCATCCCCGACCGACCCGCGGTGTCCCTCGTCGTCGCGTACGCGCACGGAGGGTGCGCGTCGACGAGCGCGTCGAGTCTCGCGTACGGTTGGAACCGAACGTGTCCACCAGATTTACCCGCGATCCACGCGCACGCGCACGCGGTGATCACCGCGGCGAGGTCGCGGTGCGAGAACGGGCTCGTCCGTCGACGACGTCGGCGCGCATCTCGCGCGGACATGACGAACGCGACGCGACGCGCGCGCGTGTCTGTGTGGATTTGATTCATTCGGTTTTGGATTCGAAGACGCGCTCTTCATCTTTAAAACGCGACTCGCATCGCATCGCGCGATGTCGGCGGAAGAGAAACCGGACGAGGACGAAGCCGAGGTAAAGGCGACGGCGACGACGAAACCCGTCGTCGAGGGACGGAAACGCTCGACGGGTGAAACGAACGAAGACGAAGGTGATGATGATGATGATGTGAAAAAGCAAAAGCAGCAGGAAAACGATGGTGACTCCGCCGCCGCGTCGAAACGCGCCAAGACGACGGCGCGCGAAGACGACGGTGAAGACGACGGTAAAGTTTCAGTGCCGTCGCCGCCGTCACCACCACCGGGCGCGGTCGAAGACAAAGAAACGGACGCCAAGGATGATGACGCCGCGCGCGGGTTTAACAACGCGCGCGAGCCAAAGACGTTGACCGAACCGGTGAAAGAACCGACGACGGATGACGACGAGACGCCCTACTACGGCGAAGACCCGGCGGTGACGGCTGCGAGAAACACCGCGGCGCGCGGGCCGACGGAGGAAGAACTCGAGGCGCGACGGAGAGCAGAGGAGGAACGTCGGGCGGAGGAGGAGCGAGCCAACGCGGTGACGACGCGCGTCATCGACTGTCCGGCGACCATGGTTGGACGAATCATCGGACGCGGTGGGGAGACGATCAAGGGTTTGCAGGCGTCCTCTGGCGCGCACGTCGCGATCGATCAGAACGTCCCCGATGGGGAACCGAGGAAGATTAACATTTCGGGGTCGATTTCGTGCGTGGAGTGCGCGTCGCGATTGGTTGAAAGTTTGTTGCTCGGCACCGGAGCGGCGGGATCGCTGTTAGTCACCCCGGGGCAGACGTCCAAGAGCGTGGAGTGCCCGAAGGAGAGCGTGGGAAAACTCATCGGGCGCGGCGGGGAGACGATACGGGGGATTCAGATGGCGACCGGGGCGAGAATGCAGATTGATCAGACGCGTCAGCCGTGTCAGGTGGTCATGGCGGGCACCGACGCGTGCGTGGAGGCGTGCCTACAAGTGGTGCAAGAGATCATCGAAGGAGGGTCGACGGCGGTATTTAACGAAATCGCACGCGGTGGGCAAGGGTTCGGTGGGCAAGGGTACGGCGGTCAACCGATGGTGGCGACTGGATGGGGCGGACAAGCGTCGTACGATTCGGCGTCGTACGATCCGGCGGCGTACGCGCAGCAACAAGCGATGTACGCCCAAATGTACGCAGCGCAACAATACGGCGCACACGTCGCCGCGACGGCGACCGCGGTGGCGACCGGGGCACCGCCGCCCAACGCGTCGGTTGCTTCCGCCGGAGCCGGAGCTCCCGCCGCGACGCCGGTGTGGCGCGCCATTGACGACGGTAAAGGAAATGTCTACTGGTACAACACCCTCACTGGCGTCTCGCAGTGGGAAAAACCCTCGTCGTCGTAGTAGCGCGTTGAATTGTTAATCATTCGTTAACTCACTGATTAAACCACCGCTTTACCCACCCGAACCGATTTCGTTTTCCAAGACTGATTCGTTCGTTTGAGCCTCGCGTCTGTCGCGCTCAAAATTCACAAAACTCACCACTCACCCGACAGATCACCACGCATCGCGTCGCGTCGAGCGCTTCACGGCGTCCGCGCGATGCGCACGTCGAGCGTCTTTACGACGCGCGCGTCGGCATCGACGCGATGCGGCGGCGGCGGCGGCGATGGGAAAGCGTCGCGCCGTCACGCGCACCGATCCATCAACCGCACGCGTCGCGCCGCCGCCGCCAGTGTCTGTAGAGCGAGCGGTCGCGACGTCGACGCGCCGAGGTCGACGCACACGATGGTGGTGTACTGGGATTTGGATAATATCCGTCCACCGAGTGGGTGCGAGGTACGACGACGACGACGACGACGCCGGCGACGGCGACGCGCGATTGAAAGTTTTCTCTGCTTTGACTCGAGTCAAACTCTCTTTGCCCGGCTTACCAGCTCTACGTCCGATATTCAACGTGGACCGCGAGTTAAACGGCCGGGCTACAAAAACGTCAACCACAGAAGCTCCTCCAATCCTTCAAACACTCCGTGGGTGGATGAGTTCATGAGGTTGCGACATTTATTTGTTTGTTTTATTCGACGCGTTGCGCTTTGTTTGCGCTTTTTCTCCTTTTAGAAAATCCATCCGTCCTCATCGGCTTTGTCGACATCGAGACTGACGCCAAGGGTTGGGTATCGCTCGATTCTCGTAGGCTCTGTGGCTGGCTCGCATAGAGGCGGCGGCGAAACGATTCGTACCGAACGGCCGAGTGGAGACTCGGGTTTATGCGAACGAAAACACACTCGGTAAGGATGAGCGCCGCGCGTGTTTTAGAAGATCTGGGGTGACGCTGGTGGAGGTGAGCAACGCGCCAGAGGCGGCGGATGAAGCGATACTGTCGGATGCGTACGTACTCGCGCGAGATGCCGTCGATGCGGGTCAAACGAATGATTATTCAATAATGGTTTGTACGTGCGATGAGCGTTTGTCAGACGCCCTCGCGAGGGCGCGGGCGAGAGGATTATTCACAGTGGCGCTGAGCGATTACATGCGAGGCAAACGCAACAGGGCAGAGTTCAGGACGCTCTTCTCGGCGTGTTCATCCATCCATTCGCAAGGCATGTCGGCGACGTACGTGTACGCCTTGCAAACTATCGCGAGCACTTCAAAGATGTTTCGGCACTCGAAACTTGCCAACGCGGCACACGAAGCCGTGTTCTGGGATCCGAGACGCGTGTTCCAGGTGACACCAGAAGAGTTGAACGTACACAATGCGGTATTCGAGCGCGATCCCGACGCTTTCGGGGCGCCTGTCGCGTGTCCTGGGAACGTCGTTGGCGCTCTGCGAGACGGGGACCTCGAACCGTGGCTTTACGAATCTGCCTCGTCTGATGTGAACCCGCGTTGACGCGGATACGCTATAGAAATAGGACGCACGCGCACGCAGAAAACGTGACGGGACAAACAGACGTCGTTCCGTCATCCATGTAAAATCATGTTGTTGTTGTAAGCAATACAATCCTATGCGCGAAGCGCCCCCGAGCCCCACGCGCCCGTCTCAGTTGAGCGTATACAAACCAATCGCCGGTCCGATGAACCTAAACAACACCCAAAAGAACGCCAACGCCCCGGCACCATACAGCGACGCCTGGTTCATCCAGTACATCCATCCCTTCTCCCCGGTCCACACGATCCATGCGCGTTCCATCGCCGGCGTCTCTTCCCACGCCGCCGGGTCCTGTTCCCACGCAGCCAACGACCCATTCGCCCCGGCGCGCACACGGTTTCGTTTCGCCGCCGTGTCTAGGTACCCAAACGCCGGGTTCCCGCTCGCGTTCGTCGGTCTGTTCGCGCTCGACGACGACGACGACGAAGACGGCGACGACGACGATTGGTTTCGTTTGGATTTCAGTCGAGCTTCGAGCGCTTCGATGGATTCATCATTCTTATCGTTCGCCGCCGCGCGCACGATCGTCACGGATCGCGTCATCGGCGCGCGCGCGCGCGTCGTCGTCATCGTTCGGACGACCGAGACGGATCTCGCGCATCGCGTCGGGGTGATGGCGAGCATGACGAGCGTTGGTTTGTGAGGGATAAGGGTGAGTGAGGGTTTGGACTCCAAAGCGCGCGGATGGAATGATGGATGGATGATGATACAATTTTACCCCGTCGCAAAGGCTAGATATCGCGCGACGGGTACGCGTACAAATTATTTATATAAATGTCGTCACGGATTACTGATTCGCGATCGAAGCTCTGCTTCCTCGGCGCACGCGTCGCGAAGCTCTTTGACGAGAGCGAGGTATCGACGATGTCGCCGAACGGCTTCGTCGTACGAATCCCGAACGTCCTCTAAAGCGTTTTGTTCGTTTGCGAGCTTGGCCTCGACGAGCTTGATGTTCGCCTGGACGCCGTCTTGGATGCTCGCGAGGGCGGTGACGAGGGATGATTTCCCGGAAACCGTCTCGACGGCGGCGTGGACTTGGGATTGGAGAGAGTTGAGAAGCGAAATTTCCTTGACGAGGTACTTTTTGGTATCCGCGAGGACGTTGTACTGCGCAAAGTATTTACGCGTCTCCTTGAGCTTCGACTGCACCGTTTCGTAGAGTTCTTCAAACCGACGCTCGTATTGAATCAGCTCGGGTCTCGTCGGGATGTCCTCGAGTTTTCGGCTCAGGAGGGCGACGGCTCGAGTGCGCTTGTTGAGCATTAAACGCTCCGATTCATACTTTTCCTTTTCCCGTTGGTACGTAGCCTCCACCTCTTCAATCTGCGCGCGCTCTTCCGATGTGAGCGTGTGTTCCCCACCATTTTCAATCTCCTCCTTGAGCTCCGCCATGCGCTTTTTACACTCAGACTTGAACGCCTTTTCATCCATTTTGGTTTGAGACGCGCGTTGGATGAGCTCCATGATGCGCTCCATCGCCTCGCGCTGTTTGGGATCTGAGACGGCGTCTTTGAGTTTTTGCGTCTCATCAGAACACTTGTCGTTGTATGACACAACCTTATCGAGCTCCTCGAGCGCCGAAGCAACCTCTGTCTGCGCCGTCTTGGCGCGTTCTCTAGCCTCGTCCACGAGCGCCGTCTCCGCCGCGAGCTTGCGCTCCATGGCGACAATCTTGCGTTCTACGGCTAACATTTTCCCCACAGTCCCGCCGAATTCGATGTCCCCTCCAAACTTCTCCGCCGCCGCTAAGACTTCTTTCCCGCTAGATCCTAAAATCGCTCGCGCGACTGCGTTCGAGAGCGTGCTCGATCCGTCGTCCACCGCGAGCGTTGATTCCAAATCTCGCAACGCGTTCAACTCGCTCACCGCCTCCTCGTCATCGAAATCATCTTTTACGTCGTCATTGTTCTCGGCGACACCAAGCGCACCAACTTTTGCGATGAGCGCAGACATACCACCTTCCGCGGCGCCTCCACCAGCGCTCCCTTTCGCCGTCGGCGCTCGAAGCGTTCCAGCGGCTTTCGACGCCTTGGTCTTCCTCTTCCACCTACTCGCCGCCAACACCGCCGTCGCCGCGCTCGCAAACGCCTCCAACCCAGCCAATTTATGACCATATTCCATCATCACAGATTTCGCCCACCTCGACGCGTTCGCCCTCGGCGGTTCCGTCCCTTTCGCCCGTCTGAACACTCTCTTCGGTCCGTACGCGTCTCTCAACGCCCGTCCGCTCTCCGCCCGTCGCCGTACCGCCTCCGCCGTCCCATCCCCATCCAACCGCAGCCTCCCGTGCGCCCGCGCGTACATAAACCTCGAATACGCCCTCGTCGAGTCCCCAAACTCTTCTCGCGTCGCGATGACGCGCTTCACCAACCACTGCGTCACCGGAAACAACGCTTCGTAATCCAATCCTCGCACTTGGTGCGCGCGCAACGCAAACGGACACCCCATCTTTGATAACGCCTTTTCCAGCGCCTCACACAGCGCAATCTTGGCCCCCATTTTTGCCTCGACGTCGTGCATCACCGAATCGACGTCGCCGTCGCCGAAATCGAGCTCGGACCGGCACGAACGAACGCCCCAACTGAGCGCGCCCAACACCTTGTCGAAATCACTCACGCCCGCGAACCGCGCGCGGTAGTACCCAGACGCGACGAAGAGCTCGACGATGCGGGCGAGGAGTTCCGCATCGTGTTCGCGCGAGGATGCGATCGAGGCGTCGACCGCCGTCATCGCCGTCGGTCGTCCGGCGCGGTTTGGCGGAAGCATTTTCATGTTTTTTGACTGAAAAATGTCATCTGAAATTTCAGAAACATCAGCGTCACAGACCGACGCGTTTCACGGCGGATTGGACGAAGTGGGCGATGTCGACGATTGAGATGACGAAAACGGCGGCGGCGATGGCGATGGCGCACTGCGTGGCGCATCCTTCGCGCGCGTGCGTCGGTGTTTTTCTCGGTCCAGCGACAGAGGCATCGTCATCAGCATCAGCTTCTCACGTCGCCGGTTCGATGACGAGCGTCGTGAGGGCGACGGCTGCGATTCCGCTCTTCCACGGCGATCTCACGACGACGCCGTACGCGGAGATGGCGATGGAACAGATCGCGACACACGCGGCGGAGCGTGGGTTGGTGATGATCGGGGCGTGGCGAGCGAGCGAGCGAAACGTCTCGAACAAACAGACAAACGCGTTAGAAACCGTCGTAGCGGGCGCGCTCGAGGTGATTCGACGCTCGCGTGGAAGTGCGTCGATGGCGTTTTGCGTCGATTTCACATCGAGCGCGTTGGAGGCGTTCGCACGATCGAACGAGGATGGATCGTCGTCGTCGGCGACGTTTCCCGCGTTTGCGTACGACGACGCCGTCGGCGATTGGCGCCCATCCACGACCGCGCGCGTCGAGCGTGGATCGGAGGAAGAGACGAGAAAACTCGTCGCTCGATCGCTCTTACCGTTGTCGGACGCTCGAGCGATCGAGGTGTGTGATTTTGACGATCACTTTGACGATTTACGCAAGGATTGGAGAAATCCAAACTTTGGCGTCGCGTGAGCGAGCCGTCAAAGAACGCGATCGGGATGCGCGAATCAATCAACTCCCCCACTAGACCTTCAGTAGACTCTTCAGTTTGTTAATAGATACATCTTTCGTAACCACTTCGATCTCATCATCGTCATCATATTACAAACAATTCTTTTCGCTTCGCTTCGCTTCGCTCCGTCCGTCTAGTGATGCCCGCCGCGTCTCTCCGCCATCATGTGCCTGTACTCCGTCGGCCACACCGTCACGTACGCGATCCCGAACACCCCACCCATGAAATGCCACAACGGCGTCACGCTCCCGGTGTCGATGTGTTTCCGCTTGTACTCCTCCGCGAATTGCGTCGCGCGGCCTTTGTAGTCGTACTCGGTCGCGCTCTTGCGCACAAACTCTGGAAAGTCTTTGAGTTTCATGCGTCCGATGCGCGCGAGGAGCGACGAGGACGAGGACGCGGCGGACATCGCGTGACTTGCAAACGAGCGAGGCGCGTGCCTTACGTCGCGCGCGACGGATCGGTCGTCGGTTCGGACGCGCGCGCGGGCGTGGAAGTGCCGCGATCTCGACGCTCACAGCCTGGAGGGGGAGGGTTTTTTGGATCGCGTCGTCAAAGTCAAAGTCAAAAGTCAAATGTAAACGAACGAATGGATGCGTGGAAAGACGACGGGTGGATTGGATTGTGCGCGCGTGAAGTGAATGTAAAATTGTTGATTTCATGGTCTAATGTCGACGCGCGTTCGCTCGCGTCGGCGCGTTCGCTCGCGTCTTTTCCTTCCTACGCGGCTTTGGATTTGGATTTGCTCGGAGGGGCGAAAACGGTACCGAATACGAGCATGATGGCGATGACGACGTGACCCCAGTAGTGGACGGATGCCCAATCGTTGATACACTGGCGGAGATCGACGAGGATGAAGGCGGAGCAGAGGTAGTTGAGGCCAAACTGGGTGAAGAACCAATGCGGGATTTCGACGAGACGATGGTACTTTTTCGGCACGCGGCCCTGTTGCCAGCGGTAAATCAAACGGGCGGCGTTCACGGCGAACGCGGTGGAAACGAAGAATAGCCAGTAGCCAGCGTAGAGGCCGTGCCAGACGCCGGAGACGGTTTGCGTGATGAGAAGCTGGAGCAATCCGGGCTTCTTCCCCTTTGGCGTCACGCGATCGTAGACGTAGTGGCGCAACCACATGCCGGTTTGCACGTTCCAATGAATCGGAATCGTGTTCATCGTGATGGCGGTTTCGCATCCGATTGGATGGATGTTGCAAGTCGTCTCCCACCGGCCGTTGCCCTTGGCGTCGTAACCGCTAAAGCCAAGACCCGACACCGTAGCTGCGAAATCGGCAAACATCCAAACAAAGTAGTACTTGAATCGGTTTCCTTGTCCGTACATGTACTGGTGCCAAACCTTCTCGAAGAATGAGTACTGAGACCACTTCCATGAGAGATATGTGTTTTCTATGGTGTAATACGCCGTCACTCCCTTGTGCAACGCGAGGCAAACGACGCTGCCGAGGAATTTTTTCATCGCCGGAACAAACGCGCTCGGTCTCTTGTCGCCTCCCCACACTCCTCTGTCGTGCAACCAATCAGAGTAGTCTCGGAACTCCACCGCCGGACCGCTGACTAAGGTACACGGAAACATCAACCAACTCGCGTAATCTAGCACGTTTGGCAGCGTCTTGAGATGTCTCCGATTTTGAAATTCGCTCATCTCGTTCGCCGGCGTCGTCGCCGCGTCTTGATAGTTGACCGCGCACGCCGTCACCTTGAGCACCAACACCATGAGTAATCCGCTAATATCCACCTCTCCGCGTTTCCACGTGTTCGCCGTGTCCGCCTTCATGTGATACCAAATGAGATACGCGAACGATCCGACGAACACCAACCCGCCGCACCGTCTGCGCGCGAAAACCATCGTCGCGTACGAGCACGCCCCAAAGTGCGCGCACACGATCGTCGCCCGTCCAAAACTCGCCAACGACAGCAACACCCCGAACACCAAACCGTACGCGCTCTTCACGAAAGCCTTGGTTCGTTTGGACGCGCCGACGACGCGTTCCAGCGCGAAATCGATCGCGGGAAATCCAACGCCGATCAGAGGCCCTAAGGCGAGTCCGAGGAGGAACATGGTTGAACCTCTCGGGGCACCGATCGCGGCGCTCGCCGAGTCCACGACGGATTCCCATCGGGCGGCGAGCGCGGTGACCACGGATGACGACGTCGTCGTCGTCATCTTCGTTCGTCGCGGCGTCGTATGACGCGCCGCGCGTCGCGACATTGAATCTGGATAGCGCGTCGTATAAATAATGGTATCGGACATACGGCACATATTGACGCCTCTCGTACACCCATGTACATCTTTTTTGACTGACTCAGAGGAAACCAACGAGGGACTCGTCGCGTGTCGGCGACACCGACTCCCGGCGGCACCTCGCGACGCGCCTCCTCGCGACGATGCGCGCGCGTCTCGACCCGAGCGCGCTCGCCCGCCCGGCCACCGACGCGCTCCGTCGTCTTCGTCCGTCCTCCTCCTCGCGCGCGTCTCGCGCGAAGAGCGCCGCGAAGACGACGGCGCTCTTCGGTCGAGACAATGGAGATAAGTTTGCCCGAGACGCCATCGACTTGTCCAAGCGAAAGATCGCCACGTCCGACGACGACGTCGGCGATAAGGTCACCGTCACCTTTCTCGGCGCCGGCGATTCCCGCGTCGACGTCGAGTGCGGGTCGAACCAGTACATCCTCGACGCCGGACTCGCCGCCGGGATCGAGATCCCGTTCACCTGCCGCGGGGGCATCTGCGGGGCGTGCGTCGCCCGCTGCGCCAAGGGCGCGATCGACCAGAGCGACATCACCGATCTCGAGTTCACGCTCAGCGAAGACGAGATCGAGCAAGGGATGGTTTTGTTGTGCATGGCGCGCCCGATCGGGGACGTGGAGATCGAGACGCAGAGCGATTGGGGGTACTCTTTGGGCGTCGCCGACTGGAAGGGCGCGACCGGGGAGATTCTCGGGCGGGACCCGACGCCGCTGATGGGCGACACCGATCGCGTCGGGCTCTGATTATCCGTCGTTCGCGTCCGCCGTTCGACGCGGAAGCCGCGGAAGCCGCGCGATAGCTCTCACTTGTAACAAAATCACACCCAGACACTCACCGCGTCCGGTCCCTCGCACCGTTCGACGCATCGCTCCATCCGTTGAGTTTAAACGCGAGCGCGAGTGCCAACATTCTGTCCATCGATCGATCCATCGTTCGTTCGTTCGATCGCGACGACGACGGTCGCGAACGCTCCACGACGTTCGAACGTCGTCGTCGTCGACCGTCGTCGAACCGTCGCCGCCCGT
>Ga0181573_10000556_pt1 | contig 38890 bp, 27 predicted proteins | sample 101ome_25_FD_148643 | JGI IMG/M metagenome (GOLD analysis project Ga0181573, IMG submission 148643) | Coastal salt marsh microbial communities from the Groves Creek Marsh, Skidaway Island, Georgia - 101409BT metaG (spades assembly) | ecosystem: Environmental > Aquatic > Marine > Intertidal zone...
CCTTCAGAATATTCATATCTTCCGGGGCGATTGATTCGAGGAATTGAATATTTAAAAAGTCGCCTTGAAATTTCGCTAGTTCCCGAGCCACCTCGTTATCCATTGACTTGACATAGTTAAGGTTCAAGCTGCCATTACACTTGGCCAACTCGTGAGCCACTTCTTTGGTAATCGAAGTCAGACCATCCAGACTAAGGCTTTTGGCTGGTATATCTGACCGCAAACTCAAGCGGTTGTACCCACCAAAACGACCAGGCTGAACTTTCGTCAGTTCATGAGCTACATCTTGAGTAAGTGAAGTCAGGCCATCAAGTAAGATCTTCTGGCCCCCGTAATGAGACAATTCCCTGGCAACATCTCGATCAATCGATGTCAGCCAGTTAAGGTTTAGTTCACGTTGCTGTGTTTCATTCGCCTTCTTAACCAGTTCGTGCGCCACATCTTTGGTAATCGAAGTCAGACCATTCAGACTAAGGCCTTTGGTTGGTGCTGCATACTGCCCACCAAGTTGACGTTTCGTCAGTTCATGAGCCACATTCGCATCAATTGAAGTCAGGCCACCAAGTAAGATCCTAAGGCCCTTGTAATGAGACAATTCCCTGGCAATATCTCGATCAATTGACGTCAGCCAGCTTAGGTCTAGTTCACGTTGCCGTGTTTCATTCGCCTTCTTAACAATTTCTGCAGCTTGTTTCACAGTCAGCGTATTGGCTTTCTTATGATTGCCAGGCAAATCCTGCGCCTGGCAAATGCCATGGCAAAGAACCAACAAGAGAATAATTAATAATTTCATTAGAATATAGAGTTTCATTATCTTTAGGCGCCCCGCAGTGGGGCATTAGTGTTGTCCTTAGTTGTTCGCAGAAATCGCAAAGTTAGATTCAAATTTCTGAAATTTTCAGCCCGCATCAAGCACACCATGCTACTAAAACCGCGTAAAATGCCAGACTTATCTGGGTAATAACTGGTAACTCGCTCGCTAGCCGCACCAAGCGAATTTTTATAACTCGTTGAAAGACAATGGCATGCCCTACTGGATTCGAACCAGTGACCGCCGGATTAGAAATCCGGTGCTCTATCCAGCTGAGCTAAGGGCACCTTTAACGCCATTCTGCGAATGGCGAACTTTCAACGTCCAACGCCCAACTTTCAACTTCCAAGTTGGCTAGATTTAATCGCTCAACATTGAAGCGCACTTTGCCTCGATTTGAACGTTGAACGTTCGCGAGCTCCGCACGCGTCAGACTTTAGAAAGCTGCTTCTTCAAGCTCGCACGCAACGCAAAAAACGCGACGACGATGAAAGTGATCATCGCGATGAGATTGAGTTGAAGCGTTTTCAGGGTGACGGCGAACCAGGGCTTTTCGGAATTCACCGGAAAGCGGTATTGCCTTTCTTTGCCGAAGAAAATGTTGGGCGGGTTTTCGACTTTGCGATAGTCCTGCCGCTCGACTTCGGCGGCGTTGAAGAGGTCCTGGACTTTACTGTTGAGGTAGAGATCGCCGGCGGTGTAGGACTTTTCGCCTTCCTTGGTGGGGACGTTGTAGTAAGGTGTAGGGTCGAAGGTGCCGGTTGCGAGGTCATCGCGGATGCGGCGGAGCTGCCGGGCGACGTGTGCTGGTGACCGTCCCTGCAATCCGTGGACGACGGCGAGGCCCTGTTTGAGCTGGTAGAGTCGGTCATCCTGCTCCTCGGTGAGTTCCTGATCGAGCGGGATCTCGGAGAAGGCGCGAATTTCCGCTTCGATATAGTTCGTGAGCTTACTCGCAGGATTGTTCTCAGCGTGCTCGATGATGAGAGCCTCGTAGCTCCAGCGAAGGGGCATGAGGTGACAGACCGCGGGGACGCGGAGTTTGCTTTTCTCTTCGGCATCAGCTGCGGAAAACCACTGCACGATGTCGAGACTGCGGTTCATTTCCTCGTATTTAATCAGCGCACCACCAAGAATGATGTTCGGAATGAGGATGAGCGGGATGATGTTGACGGCGGTCTTGGGACTGCTGACGAGACTGGAGATGAGAAGGCCGGCGGCGATGCCGACAAAGGAGGTCATTCCCATCCAGAGAGCATTGGAGAGAAACATCGATCGGATCCCGAGAATGGCGTCGGCAATGATCAGGTAGATGATGCACTGGATGAACGCAAAGAATCCGAGCGAGAGGTATTTTCCAATGATGTATCCGCCAATCCGGAAGCCGTGATGTCGCTCTCGCTGCAGGAGATTGCGGTCGCGGATGATCTCCTCGGCGGAGTTCGTCATCCCGAGGAAGAGGGCGGTGACGAGGCTGAGGAAGAGAAAGGTCGGAATGTGAAAGGCGTTCGCGAAGTTGTAGGTATCGTCTTCGGTGTAGCGCAGGACGATAGAGATCAGGAGGGCGAGGGCGGGGGCCTCGAGCAGGGTCGTGGCGAGGTTTGCCCGGTTTCGAAGCTTGCTGAAAAAGGCTCGCTTTAACTGATTGGAGAAGCGGACCCAGTCGTGTTTGAACCGTCGCGGCGGGGCCTGCGGGGTTTTCTGGAGCGAGACGGTTTGCGAGGTGTCGGCTTCGATTTCCCGCAGATTGACCTCTTCGAGAAGGCGGTAGGTTTGAAAGCGGTCGGCCCAGAAAGCGGAGTTGAAGCGGCGAGCAGGAATGAGATTGCCTCTCGCGTCGCGCTCGAAAATGGTGTCACCACCTAGGTCGCGGAGGGGAGATTCGAGCACGTCGAAAACGAAGTCGGGGGTGAGGCCGAGGCAATCTTCTTCCCCGAGGTCGGTGGAAAAGGTAGTCGCGTGGATGCCCTCCTGTTTTCGCGCTTCGTTAAAGTATTCGAGCATCTGCTGCGGCGTGCCGAAGAAGGCGAGCTTGCCTCCGTTGTCGAGCAGGATGGCCTTGTCGAACATGTGGAAGAGGCGACTGCTCGGCTGGTGAATGGAAACGAGAGTGATCTTGTTGTGGGTTAGCCCCCGGATCATGTCGAGAACGTGCTCGGAGTCCTTCGAGGAAAGCCCCGAGGTCGGTTCGTCGAAGAGGTAGACATCGGCGATGCCGATCATGTCCATGCCGGCATTGAGTCGGCGGCGCTGTCCTCCACTGAGGCTCTTGGTGTGTGGGTCGCCAGCGAGGCGGTGGCGGATCTCGTTGAGTCCGAGCTCGATCAGCTTGGAGTCGACGCGGCGACGGCGTTCGATGGCGGGAAAGTGCGGGGCCCGGATTGCAGCGGCGGTATCGAGGTTTTCTTCGACGGTGAGAAGTGGGTCGAAGGTTTCGTCCTGCGGGATCAGGGCGATGTAGGAGCTGAGGTCGTCGTGGGCGTCGTAGAGATTGACAGCATTGAAGTCGATGCGTCCGTCGCGTGGCTTGAGTTGTCCGCCGAGCGCTTTGAGCAGCGTGCTTTTTCCGCATCCGCTGGGGCCCATGACGCAGACCATTTCTCCGCGCTGAACCGAAAAGGTGATTCCATCGAGAGCGGGAGTTTTTCGGTCGAAGGAATGGGCCACGTCCCGCACCTTGAGGGTGTTGATGACGTTTCGTTCTTCCTCGATGATACCGTCTGAAAAGTGGCATCGCAGGTACTGTCCGCCGCCGAGCGAGATGACGTTACCATCGTTGACGGGAGCGATTCCGCGGACCGGGTTGCCCTCGACTGCGATAGGACGCTCGACCTCGAGAGCTTCGACCGTTCCGGTCTTGGTCTGGTAGTCGCACTTGATGCGAAGGAGGATTTTCCCCGATGCGCCGGGAGTGAGCAGAATATCCCCGGGAGATAGTTCGGCCGGATCGTTGGAGACGAGGTAGGCAGTGCGGTTGGGAGGGAGGCTGAATCGGCCACCGAGTTCCCGCGCTTTTCTGCGGAGGTCGTCGAAAGAAATTTCCGAGTGATTGGGAAAGTCGATCGTGTCGTGGGAAGTCACTTCAAACTTGGCCCCGCGTTCAAGCTTTCGCTCGCCGATGCTGGCGTCGACGGTGTTGAGCACTTCGACCTGGATATCGAGACCGAAGGAGGCCCTGAGATAACTCTGCTTGGTTCGGACTTTCTCGATGAACTGATTGCCGCTACCATCCTGGGCGAGGTAGATTTGGGCGGCGGAGACGTTTTTCTTTGAGTTGAAGTAGAAAACGAGATCTTCAAAGGCGAGGACTTCTTCCCCGATGAGTATGCGCTGGCCCTCGTAGACGCGGCAGAATTCCCCGGCATTGATCTGACGTCCGCGCGCAAGGATGACACCGGGGCCGAGGTTTTTGATGAGGACGAGATTCTGAAATCGGAAAGAGACGACGGAGTGCTCCTGCTCGGAGGGTGAAATCACGATATCGCCGCGATCAGAGGTGGAGAGAATAATGGACTCCAGCTGGTGAGCCTGGTCAGCGCCGGGTGGCAGAGGGCGCGTCTCGTCGGAGTCGGATTCGATCCGGGAGAGTTCGCTCGTGTTGAGCTGGTAGACGATGTTAATCGCCTCGGATGCCACGCCGAGTGTGGTCATGAACTGATAGAAGGTGATGAGGTTTTCCTTCGGCAATCCTGCCCGGCTGATCAGAACGTAGAGCTGCACGCCGAGGAGGACCTTTTCTTCGTTCGTCAATTTGTCGGCGAGGTCGGTTGCGATGGCTTCGAGATCCTGTCGCTCTCGGAGGGATCGCATGAAGAGCTGACGAAGTTCGGTGTAAACGGTCTCGGGGAAATCATAACGAAGAAAGCCGAGGATGGAATCGATCTCGGCCTCGACGACCTGACCGTCGAGCTTGGTGAAGCCGGCGAAAACCTCGATCAGCATCGGCAGCATCGACTCCTGCGTGCGAGGCATCTCGCTGCGAGTGAGCGTTCGCTTGAGGCGTTCGATGAAGCCCCGTCGACCGAATCCCATCCCGGTATCGGAACGCGACTTGGCTCCGCGTGAGGAATTTTCAGAACCTGATTCACGAATGGGGTTCGGAAGAGTAGGGGGCGGATCTGCCATGAAGGGCGGGAAAGAGAGGTCGGCGTTTTCGCCTACAGTCTATACCACCATCGCCCGTGATAAAACCAGCGATGCACAGAAGGAGCGGCGTTTTTGCAATTTTTCGAAGAGAAATGGAAGAATTGTGAAATTGCTCCTTTATTTTTATATTTATTATAATTATAATAAAAAAGATGAAGTGCTACCGTGATGTTTCCATTCCCGCTGCTGCTCGAGCGATGAACCTCTTGCGGAGGCATTTTAGCATATCGATGGAGTCGGAAACTTTCAAGAATGCCGCGTCAATCGAAGGAAAATCGACCGCTCGCAATCTCCGCCGCGAAGCTAAAGCCAATCATTTGCGTACCAAGCACCGCAAGATGCTCTTAGCGGACATTCCCGAGGGCGAACTTCCGGTTCTTCTCCAGCTTTCCGGCGGAAGCAATTTTGTGATTCTCAAGGAAAAAGGGAAAGACGGTGAGTGCCTCGTGCAGTTCCCTGATTCCCGTGAAGCGGTCGTTGATGGGGAGCGCCTCGACGAAGTTTACGACGGAATCTGCGTATTTTTGCAGCCGCGGTTATCCCGAAATAACTCGGATCTTTCCGGGCTAACATTTCCACTCGCGGGAAAGGTTTTTGTGGCGGGGAGATAGCGAAGCCGCTAGTCTCGTCAGCAATGGATCTGGTGACCCTTCGCGAATTGAAACACGAGGCTGGAACTGTCGCGGTCGCGATGACGTTTCACGCCCAACTGGAGAAGTGTTTTCAAAAAACGACGAAGACGGGCAACCCCTTCTACGAGGTGAATTTTGCGGATGCCGAGGAGTCCCTGACCCTGCGCGTCTGGAACAACACGCCGATGTTTACCTTTTGCGATCAACTGCGCGACCGGGCCTTCTACGAAGTGACGGGGGAATTCGGCCTCGGCAACGATGGGCGCTCGATCGATGGCCGAAACTGGACCGTGCGCCAACTTGATGAGACAGAGTCCGCCGAAGTCCTCGCTGGTTCGGGTGCTCTGCGGGAAAAGCAGGAGCGCGACTATGAATTCATCGAGACCACCGTCGCTGGGATGCAGGACCCCCGGCTTGCCGCTCTCTGCCGTCGCTTTCTGGATCAATACGGAGAGCGCTTCCGCCGAACCGGCGCGGCGCGGGACTACCACCATGCGAGACGCGGTGGATTAGTCGAGCACGTTGCCCAGATGATGCGGACCGCGGTCCAGGTTTGCGAAGCTTACACGGACCTGAATCGGGATCTGCTCGTGGCGGGCGTTCTTTTTCATGATATCGGCAAGCTCTGGGAAAATGCATACCAGGAAGACGGATTTACGATGCCCTTTACCGAGATCAGTGAGCTGATCGGGCATATTCCGCTGGGAATGGAAATCGTAAACAAGGTCTGGCGGGAACTGCAGGATGATGAGGCGATCAGCACCGACTGGAATCATCTCGAGCCACCTTCCGAGCGGGTGCGGCTGCATCTGCTCCACCTGATTGTTTCTCATCATGGCGAACTGGCTTTCGGTTCTCCGGTCGTGCCGAAAACTCCGGAGGCGCAGGCACTCCACTACATCGATAACCTCGATGCTAAGATGGAAATGTTTGATCGCGGCTACCAGGTTGCCGGCGAGTTGGCGCGCAATGTCTATGAGCGTGTTCGTCCGCTCCCGGGGCGTCTTGTCATTCCCCTGCAAAAGTACGAGGGCGAAGGCGAGCCAGAACCGGCTACGGAGGCAGCTGAGCCACCAGTTGAAACGAATGCACCGGAAGAAGAAGAGGTATCACCACCGGAGGCAGCTGCCGAGCCGGAAGCCGCTACCGGAGATTTTCGGCCCGAGCCGTTTTGATCAGCCCGACTCCTTCTGCAGCTCGACCATGAGGTCCCCGGCGATTTCTTCGATTTTCCTGATCAGGTATTCGATGGAAAGGCCTTCCGGCAATGCGACGGTGGCGGTGGTGTGAAAGAGGCGCTCTCCCGACCATGGAGCTTCGAGGCAGTCTGTTGCGAGCTCGATGACGTTTACGTTTTCCTTCGCCATGGTTTCCGAAATCGCGGCCACGATGCCGGATCGATCCTGTCCCACGACTTCAAGGGTTTCGACTTGTCCTCGCGGCGCGTCGGAGGCACCGGATTCGCCCGAATGAATCACGGAAACGGTGAGGCCTGCATCTGACAACTGCTCAAGATTTCTCGTGAGTGTTGCGACGGAACCCTCCGGCGCGATGACCTGAACGATCCCGGCGAATTGTCCACCGAGCTGGATCAGTCGGCTGCCTTCCCAGTTGCCACCCGCATCGGTGACGACGCGTGAAAGTTGTTCGACCAAACCAGGGCGATCCGGACCGACGATGCTGACAAGAAGGGAAGTTTGCATGGGAAAAGTATCTTGGATCAAACAGGGTAAGGTCAATGACCAAAGAGAGTCAGGTGCTCCATCCAACTCTCTTTCGACAGGAAATCTGAAAAACCATCCCGCAAAGGCGCAGAGGCGCAAAGGGAGAAATTACTCCGCGCCTTTGCGCCTCTGCGGGAGAGTGGAACGATATCAGGTAGCCGGCACGACACGCTGTAATCCCAAGGTCAGGGCAAAGCAGGCCAGAGCGGCAAATGCGGCACGCCAATCGGCGAAGGCAAGGATAGCGGCGTCGTAGAAGGCAATGCCAGCGATGAGAAAGGCGATACCCCGGGGAATTTTCTCGGCGAGGGCTTTCCGGGATAACACGATCCAAGCCCAGGCTCCGATTACGCCGACTGCGGTGACGCCGATATAGAGAGGATTGGTTGGAACGGTTCGGAAACCCAGAAGCGGGAACAGAACCGGCAGCATGAGAAGGATGCGGTTCAGAAAGGAATTTCCGACCGGGCTGTCGAGATGTTCATTTCGAGCCGCAAGTGTAATTCCCGCAATGTAGAGCACGACGGCTCCTGCGACGACGAAAAGGATTGTGGCGACTTCGAGCGAGCTTGTCTGGGTAGCGACGGCACTGCCTGCGGCGATGTAAACGAAAGCACGGCAGAGCCCCATGAGGATGACCGACCCTTTCCAGTGCTTGTGCAGGATGTTGTAAAGAGTGATGGAGAGAATCAGGCCGCCGATGAGAAGCTCGTTGACGGAAGTCAGCCGGGAGAGAATGGCGATGCCCGCGACGGTTTCCGCGAGGTAAACAGCCCAAGTCGCCCGATGCGATATCTGTCCCGCCGGGATGGGGCGTTCGGGCGCATTTTCCTGATCCCATTTCGCATCGAAGGCGTCGTTCATCGTCATGCCGCCCACGTAGAGCAGGCTGATGCCAGCAACGATCCAGCCGAGTTCAGCGGTCCATCCTCCACCGCAGAGAAACCAGCCGACGGCGACGTTGGTCCAGACAGTGGGCAAGTTGGAGACGCGGCCGAGGATGAGGAGCGTTCGCAGAAAACTCATGAGGTAAAAGGCCGCTCGAGGGCGCAGGAATGGTTGCGCTTCTCGGGAAGAGTGGGAACTGAAAAAGTGGCAACTCCACAAGGATTCGAACCTTGACAAACAGAACCAAAATCTGTTGTGCTACCGTTACACCATGGAGTTACACGGGGTGGGAGTTTACTTGGATTTCGCACTGAATCAAGTAGCGACTCCCGGATTTTTTCAGCCTGTGTTTTGAGAGGAAAAATGTGCTCTTCTTTCCCTGATTCCTCACCTTTGCCATGAAGCCACTTTCTCTGTTTCTACTCGTGTCCTGTTTCCCTTTTCTCCTATACGCTCAGCACGATGCGCAGCGAAATGCCGTGATCGCCCTCGCCAAGGGGGATGATGCGAAGTTTTCCAGGGAATTTCTCAATCCCCGCGTCGATGCAGGGATGAATGAAACGCGGATGGTGAACCTGCTGCGTTTGTTGCGAAAGGATCAGGTCGATGAGGCGCTTGCCTGCGCAGATATGGCCGTGGAACACGGTATGGACCCGGCTCGTATCCTTGCGGGTTCGGGGGCGGAGTTGTCGAAGTTGCGCGCGCATCCCAAATTCGATGAACTTCGCGGAATAGACGAAGTCGGACCTTTAATTCACGGCCCGATGGTGGGGGATGTAACGGACACGAGTGCGAGTATCTGGGTTCGCACGAATGGACCCCGAAACGTGGGAGCGACGTGGTGGAGTAAGGGAGGGAAGAAAGGTGGAGCAGGTGGCGGCACTGGGGGCAATTTGATGAGCGAGGCTGCCAATGATTTCGTGGTGAAGCTTAAGGTCGAGGGGCTTGAGCCGAATACCCGATACGAGGGAGATGTCCTTTCTGAAGGTGTCTCCAGCGGAACGTTTTCCTTCCAGACTCGATTGGCGCCGGGCTCCTCCACAAAAGCCAAAGTCGCCTTCGGCGGCGGTGCTGGCTACGTCCCGGAATACCACGGGATGTGGGATACCATCAAAAGCCGGCAGCCCGATGCATTGTTGATGCTCGGTGACAACGTCTATATCGACGATCCGGAGCACGTCGTGACCCAGCATTACTGCTACTATCGCCGGCAGAGCGAGCCCGGTTGGAGGTCTCTCGTTTCGCAGGTGCCGGTCTATTCGATCTACGATGACCACGATTTCGGGGACAATGACGTCATGGCTGGTCCTGCTATCGAAAAGCCTGCCTGGAAGCGACCCGTCGTGGAGGTGTTTGAGCAAAACTGGGTCAATCCCGGCTACGGCGGGGGAAAAGAAAATCCCGGCTGCTGGTATTCCTTCACAATCGGCGATATCGATTTTTTCCTGCTCGACGGCCGCTACTACCGACATCGCGATTCCGGCAGCATGCTAGGCGCAGTGCAGAAGGCATGGTTGCTCGACGGATTGAAGAAATCGAAAGCAACCTTCAAAGCGATTGTTTCGCCCGTTCCCTTCACTCCCGGAGTGAAGCCCGGCAGCAGGGATACCTGGGATGGCTACGATGAAGAACGGGAGGAACTCTTCTCCTTCATCGAAACAGAAAAGATCGACGGGGTGTTTCTCGTCTCAGCCGATCGTCACCGGACGGACCTGCGAACGATAGCGAGAGAGAACGGGCCTCCTTTTTACGAATTCATGAGCTCACGGCTCACAAACCGGCATGTGCATTCGGTCATCAAGACTCCCGGTTTGATATGGGGTTACAACGAAACCTGTTCCTTCGGGCTGATGGAGTTTGATACCACGAAAGATACCCCGGAAGTCATTTTCCGCTGCATCGATATCGAAGGCAAGGAGCACCACTCCTTTACCTTCGAGGCGAAGATGGCCGATCGGTGAAATCAATTCCCAATCGCTTCCTCGCGAGCTTCGGCTTCGATTTCCTCATCGTGGAAATACTCCTTTGGCTTATAGAGTTTTGCGACAACGACAAAGACCGAGGCTGCTCCCAGCATGACGATGGTGAAAAACCAGAAGTAGCTGGCACCTTCCAACTTCACGAGGCCGCCAACGGAGTAGCTTCGGGATATCAACGGCCCCTGGCTGTTAGCTTCCCTTTTGGTTTTTACACCCAGCTCCGCTTTTCGTTTTTCAAGCCAGGGCGTTTCCGGACGGAATTTGGAAAAGAATTTTGCGAATGAAGATGGCTCCGTTTTCTGTGGGCGCGAAATTTCGAGAGTCACGTTCTGATCCCATGGGGTCAGTAATTTTCCGTCCGGGCCACTGCTGGAAATACGCATCCGGTTCCGGTTGATTAGAGTGTAGGTGTAAGGATTGCCCCACAGGTCCTGCACTGCGGAGACCAGTTCGGTCCCACGCTGGCTTGTCAGTGCAGCAAAGTTGTTCGACGAGACTTCGTTTTCGATGGCTTCGACGAGAACATCCAGTTCTGCCTTGCCTGCGAAAGAGAGTCCGGTACGCTTTCCTTCCTCGTCGAAGGTCAGTTTGATGTCGTCCTTTGTCCCGACCTTGCCATCGAAACCTCCGTGACTCATTTCCGTCTCCACTGATTCGGTTTTCGCGATGGGATCATCGACCTGAATAAAATAATTGATCGCGGAAGTGAACTGATTTCCCAGCGTTACCGAAAAGAGAAAGAATGCCATGATTACTGATTTCATCGCTCGTGGTGCCTGAGTGTAGCTGAATTCAAGGCAAACGATGGACACCATCACTTCTCCGGCTGTCAGAGTGACGTAGGCGAAGAGTTGCCACGAAATCGAGGGGGTAAGACCGGAGTCGATGCGCTCCTGCGCCATCGAAACAAGCGCGAAAGAAACCGCCGTCAAAAAGAGGCCGATGCTGATTTTTCGCAATGGGGTCAGCGGAAATACCTTGTCGATCGCGGGATAGACTACATACGAGAACAAGGGAATAAATGTCAGGATCAGGATGGGGTTGAGAGCCTGAATCTGGCTGGGAAGCCATTCCACCCCGAGCCAGTTACGGTCCATGTTTTCCGCCTGCAGCACCCAGGAAGATCCCGTTTGATCAAAGAGCGACCAGAAGATCGCGACGAAAATGTAGATCGAGAAAAGCTTGGCGATGGCCTTGAGTCCTTCTGTGCTGAATAACTCCCTGACAAAACCCCGCCCCTTTGCCGGGATGTGGACGAATTTCCAGCGCCCCATCCAGAAGACGAGTGTGGCAAGTGCCATAAGTACACCTGGGACACCGAAAGCGAGGTGGGGACCATACCATTCCAGTAACCAGGGAGTGAGAATCGTGGAGAGAAACGCACCCAGATTGATGGACCAGTAGAACCAATTGAAGATCTTCGGGAGGAGATATCGATTTTTTACCCCAAACTGATCTCCGACATGAGCAGAGACGCAGGGCTTGATACCACCTGAGCCAATCGAAATGAGCCAGAGACCGGCAACGAGCCAGAGGTTGGCCTCCCCAATCACACCCATGAGCGCAAGAGCTGCGTGACCCAGGCAGTAGACAATCGATAGCACCATGATGATGCGGTATTTGCCGAAAAAGAGGTCGGCGAGAAGCGCTCCGAAAATGGGTGTGAGATAGACCAGGGAAACAAAATCGTGAAAGCGTTTCGTAACCTCGGTATCGGTCATTCTGGCCGCAGGGGAATCGCCCATGAGCCAGAGGTAGTTCACCATGAAAATGGTGAGGATCGTCCGCATTCCATAGAAACTGAAGCGCTCAGCCGCCTCATTTCCAATGATGTAGGGAATACCCGGAGGCATCTTGTCTGTCGAGAGTGGGTTGGCCTGGTAAGCGGGCATGCCATGTTTAAACCATGTAGCGCGACGTGATGCAATGCCGGAAGACAGTGATCGCCTACAAAGCAATGTTGCTGGGCAATACGTCAGTTTGAAAAATGCCGACACTTTCCAATTCGCGAACGAGGGAAAGAACGTCCGGCCATTTCTCACTGCCGAATTGATACGCGACACAGAAGCACGCAGTTGCTTTTTTGAAGGTAGCTGAATCCTAGCCCTCGATCATCTTCCGCGCCCAGGCGATGCAGCCCAGCACTCCGGCGTCATCTTCCAGTTCGGCAGCGAGGATCTCATAGGTCCCGGCGTAGGCGGGCATCGTTCTATCTGCTGTCGACTCGCGAACGGTCCGCAAAAACAGATCAGGCATCGCCTCAACAAGGCCGCCTCCAAGCACGATCTTATCGGGAGAGAGAAGGTGGATCACGGTAGCGACTCCGCAGCCGAGCAAAGTTGCCGATCGGATGATGATATTCTCGATTTCGACATCTCCTGCTTCCACCGCTGCAGCCAGTTTTCCGCTGGTGATGTTGGACATGTCCGTGCCGCATGCTTTGAGCAGATTGGGTGCCTGCCCCCGATAGGCAGCTCGGGCTGCATCGCTGGCAATCTTTAGGCGGGAGCATTCCATCTCCAGCGTACTTCCGTGTTCTCCGTGTCCGGAGGTCTCAGGAAAAAGCGGGATATGTCCGAGTTCCATGCAGGAAAGATGCGCTCCCTGAAGGAGGCGGCCGTCGAGGACAGCTCCGGCACCGATTCCTGTTCCCGGAAAAATACCAACCGCACAGCGGGCGTCGCGAGCCGCACCTTCATGGTATTCCGCGTAGACGCCAGCATCGACGTCATTGCAGATCACGACGCGGCAATCGAAGGTTTCGCCGAGGTGCTCTTCGACATGGACGTCTCGCCATCCGAGATTGGGTGCCTCAACAAGAATGCCAGTGGTGGGGTTGATCGGTCCGGGACACCCGACTCCGATACCCATGAGTTGCTCGGCGCTGGCTCCGGCGTCGTCGAGTGCTTCTTCGATCACATCTACCATGCGGGCGAGGCCGGCAGCGGCGCCTTTGTTTCCCTTCGTCTTCTGCTTGGCTCGCCCGAGTGTCTGGTAATCATCGTTGTAGACTTTTGCCAACATCTTGGTTCCACCCAGGTCGAATCCAACCCAGACTTTTCCTGGATAGAGTTTTTTCTTGGATTTGCTCATGCGATCAATTCGGTTGCGATTGTTCGAGCCTCAAAGTCGGCATTGATGATTTCTTCGAGTGACGGATTAGAAAGCGTATCGTGTTTCTCCATTGTTTTAGCGACGGTTTCCCAGATTTTCGGGAAGGCGATTTGTTCAGAAAGAAAAGCGCTAACGGCCACTTCGTTGGCGGCGTTCATGATGGCCGGCAAAGTTCCGCCGGCGGTTCCGGCTTCTTTTGCCAATGTCAGGGCAGGGAAGTCATCCCATCGCGGTGCCTCAAAGTCGAGCCTCGCGAGCTCGGCAAAATCGAGTGGTGGCAGCGTGTTGGGAACCCGTTCCGGCCAGGTCACCGCGTATTGGATAGGAAAGCACATGTCCGTCGTGCTGAGCTGGGCGAGAACGGAGCTGTCGATAAATTCCACCATGCTGTGAACGATGCTCTGCGGATGAACGATCACATCGACGCGAGCCATTTCGATATCAAAAAGCCAGCGGGCCTCGATCATTTCGAGGCCCTTGTTGAAGAGAGTCGCGGAATCGATCGTGATCTTCTGGCCCATTTCCCAGGTCGGGTGTTTCAGAGCCTGAGCCTTGGTGACGTTGGCAAGCTGGTCCGCGGGGAGCTCGCGAAAGGGCCCACCCGAGGCGGTCAGGATAAGTCGGGAAACATCGGCGGAAGAGCGGTCTTCGAGACATTGGAAGATCGCGTTGTGCTCGGAGTCGACCGGAAGAACACGGACTCCGTTTTCCCTTGCCGCTGTCATGACGGCTTCCCCGGCCATGACCAGGATTTCCTTGCTAGCTACGGCGATGTCCTTGCCCGCTTTAATAGCGGCGAGGGCGGGTCGCAAACCTGCAACACCGACGATAGCAATGAGGACAAGGTCGGCTTCTGGCAGGGTGGCGAGCTCGACGAGCCCCTCTTCGCCGGTGTGCAGCGTGACATCGGACCCAACTTTTTTCGATAGGTCATCCAACCCTGTTGGGTCAAAGAGGCAAACCTGTTTGATGTCGAACTCGTCAATCTGGCTGGCGAGCGACTCGACGCTGCGATTGGCAGCGAGTCCGATCACATTCATCAGCTCGGGAATGTCATGGGCCACTTTGAGGCTGCTTTCGCCGATTGAACCAGTCGAGCCCAGCACGACGACGTTTTTCCTCTGCGGAGAATCAGACATGAATGATCACTTGAAGATGAGGAGGTAGATATAGAAGAGTGGGGCGGTGAAAATGATGGAGTCGATCAGGTCAAGAAAACCTCCGATTCCCGGCATCAGGGCACCACTGTCTTTTGCCTCAAGGCTTCGCTTGAGAATCGATTCGGCAAGGTCACCTAACACAGCCACCAGAGCAAGGAGGATGGCGAGGACTCCAGCATGGATGGGGGTGATGATCGGAATCTGATCGCCAATTGCAAAGTAGAGCGTGAAGCTGCCAGCGACGGCAAAAGCAATGGCGCCGCCAAACCCCTGCCATGTCTTACCCGGGCTGACGTGAGGTACCATTTTGTCTCTTCCGATCAGCGAACCGACAAGATAGGCGCCCATGTCGGTTAGCTTCGTAACCGCGATCAGGTAGATTAGATAGTAGTGTGTTGTGCTTTCTCCCACCTCGTTCGTCAGAGGAAGCATCAGGATTTTTGGGATGAATGCGAAAAGAAGGACGCAGTAGATAAATCCAAAGATCGTTGCTGCGATTTCATCTAGTGTTCGAAAGCCCTCAATAGGGGATCGCAGTCGTTCCAAGACGACGAGGGTAACGAGGAGTGCGACGGCGAGCCCATCGAGTTCACTCAGCCAATTGGCTTCGAATCCCCAAACCGGTCCAAATAAGAATATGATGTAGGCAACGCTGACTCCGTAGGTTTGCCAACGGAAGCGACGAAAACCGCGAATCGGGAACAGACCGAAATACTCTATGAGGGCACCGATCGAAAGGATCGCGAAGAAGAACGAATAAATCCAAGTCTGGGAGAACGTGAAGGCAACCGCGAGAAGGGTGATCAGGATAATCGTGCTGATCAGCCGACTCTTGAAAGCGCGACGTTTTGCTCCGGTGTCGGCAGGGGATGGCGCGACATTCGGCTCATTTTCGGCCGGGGCCTTAGCCGGGGATTCGTTGAGTTCAGCGGCGGGTTCGTCGGGCATCAAGCGCAGGGGGTATGAACCATGAAACAATCAGGCGCGACGCTTGGCAATGAATAAATCGGGACAAAGTAAGTTCTTCAAAACTCTCGTGAAACAGTTGCGAAATGGGGGAGGTTATTCGATTACTCGATCAATATGGCCAAAAAACCTGTAGTACTGATCATTCGTGACGGATGGGGCGATAATCCCGGTGGACCAGCGGAGGCGGAAAAAGTGGGCGACTGCCCTCGTCTCGCCAACACTCCGTTTACGGAAAAAATGCACGAAACTTATCCTGTAGCTCACCTTAGCTGCAGCGGATTGGACGTCGGGTTGCCGGAAGGCCAGATGGGAAATTCCGAGGTCGGGCACCTCAATCTCGGTGCCGGTCGGATCGTGTATCAGGATTTTACCCGCATCAACAAAACGATCGAAGACGGAGAACTCGCTTCCATTCCGCAACTGAAAGAGGCCTTCGCGAAAGCTTCCACGTCCCGTCTCCATCTTTTGGGTCTTGTTTCCGATGGGGGTGTGCACAGTCATCAGGATCACCTTTGTGCTCTCGCTGCTGCCGCCAAGGCTGCGGATGTTGATGACATCATGGTCCATGCGATTACGGATGGTCGTGACACCTCACCTACCGGGGGAAAAGACTATCTCGGGTGTTGTGAGGACAAGCTCGCTGAGTCGGGCGCAAAGATTGCGACGGTGATCGGCCGATACTACGCGATGGACCGGGACAAGCGCTGGGACCGGACGAAGCTCGCCTGGGATGCGATTATCCATGGAAAAGGAGAGGCCAAAGAAATTCTCGCGTCCGAAGCTGTGGCTGAAAAGTATGCAAACGACACGACCGATGAGTTCATGACACCCATGGTATTCGACGCCGCGGATGAGCAGCGGGTTCGCGATGGAGATGTGGTCTTGTTTTTCAATTTCCGTGCGGATCGCGCTCGCCAACTCAGTATCGCTTTTCTTACCGAGGATTTTGATGGTTTCGATCGGGGCAGCCAGCCGAAGGTCGATTACTACACGATGACCGAGTACGACGAGACTTATGATTGCTCCGTCGTATTTGCTCCAGAGGAACTCACCAACACTCTGGGCGAAGTCGTGGCACGTGCGGGCATGACCCAACTCCGAATCGCGGAGACCGAAAAATATCCGCATGTCTCGTTTTTCTTCAATGGAGGCGTCGAGGTGGAAAACGAAGGGGAAGATCGTCAGATGCTGCAATCGCCGCAGGATGTCGCGACCTATGATGAAAAGCCCGAGATGTCAGCCGAAGGCGTCACGCAGACGATCCTCGATCGGATTGAAAACTACGACATGGCGATCATCAACTATGCTAACCCGGACATGGTCGGTCATACTGGCGATGTGCCTGCCGCAATCAAGGCCGTGGAGTGTGTCGACGACTGCGTGAGACGAGTGGTAGAGAAAGTGCTCTCTCTCGATGGAAAACTGCTCATCACCGCCGACCACGGGAACTGCGAGGTGATGATCAATCCAGACGGATCACCTCAGACCGCGCATACGACGAACCTGGTGCACCTGATTTTTGCAGCAAACGATGCCGAAGGCTACGAGCTTTCCAGCGGTAAGCTCGCGGATATCGCCCCCACAATGCTGAAATTGCTCGGTCTCGACTGTCCCGAAGAAATGACAGGCGATGTTTTGTTGACGGAGAAGTGAGGAGGTTGAGCGGACTCACCCTACAAATCCTTCTCCGTTTGCGGGAATCGCTTTCTTGCCTCGCTGTCGATGGGTTGCCCATTTCGCAGGCTCCACCACTCGGGGGCGCGCTTTTCGTCGTAGTGAGGATTGATGATTGGCATTCTTGCAGTCACACTTGAGTGCCAGCGCTTCAGCTTGCCTCGCAGATCGGCGACGCGGCCATTCTTCTCATCCGACAAATCCTTTTCCTCACCAATGTCAGCAGCGAGGTTGTAAAGCTCGGCTTCTCCGGTGTTGTCGAGGTATTCGATCAGTTTCCATTCTCCTTCCCGGATCGCGGCAGCGGGGCGATGGTGGTGGTAGTGGGGATAGTGAAAGTGGATCGCGTTTCGTTTCAGGGCAGTGGAGGGTTCTTTCAAAACCGGCATCAGGCTGAGTCCGTCGATGGTTTGATTTTCCGGCAAGTTGCCGCTGGCGAGTTCAACGAAGGTCGGAAAGAAATCGTAGCTGATAGAGACGGTCGCTGACTCGCTGCCCGGTTTTACGAGCGGGGGGAACTTCACAATCAAAGGAACGCGAATGCCGCCCTCGTAGAGTTGACCTTTTTCGCCGCGAAGCGGGGCATTGCTGGTGACATCATCGTCAGCCTGCTCGGTGTAGTCGTAGCGTCGATAGAGGCCGCCGTTGTCCGAAGAGAATACAATCATTGTCTCATCTGTAAGTCCGGCTTTTTCCACAGAGGCGACGATACGTCCCACGAGTTCATCGAGTTCCTCGGTCATCGCCGCGTAGACGGGGTGGGGGAGGTTGCGGCCCGTTTCCTTTGCCTTTTTCTCGTATTTTGCAACGAGGTCAGACCGCGAGGCCAAAGGGATGTGGACAGCATAAGGCGAGACCATCAGGAAAAATGGATCGTCGCCCTGTTTGGCGACATAGCTTTCCGCGAGCTGAGCTTCAAAGTCGGTGCGGAATTGATCTGTTTTTGGCTGCACGCTTTTGTCACCATGCTGCACCCGAAATTTTCCGGGGAGAAAAGGACCGCCGACAACAGCGCTCCAGTCATAGCCCTGATGCTCGGGCTGAAATTCCGGAGCGTTGCCAAGGTGCCACTTTCCGATGTAACCGGTGGTGTATCCGCTTTTCTTGAGGGACTCGGCCACGGTCACGACGTCGAGTGGCAGAGCCATCGTCGTGAGAGGTGTCTGGACACGCTCGAATGGACGCCAGTGACCGGGGATATGAGCGGTGATTCCGATGCGAGCCTGATTCTGCCCGGACTGCACCGCGCATCGAGTTGGTGAGCAGACTGCTCCCGCTGCGTAGAAGTCAGTGAAACGCATCCCATCTTTCGCGAGCTGATCGAGATGCGGTGTTTCGATGAAATCGTTTCCGTAGCATCCGATATCGGCCCATCCGAGATCGTCAGCCATGATGTAGATGATGTTCGGTTTCTCGGCTGAAAAGCCGAGTGAAGAAGCAAACAGGAAACTGAATAGCGCGAAGATTGAGCAGAATTTCATGGTTGGAGAGTAGGTGGTCCTATCTCATTGGTCGACGGCGGGATCAAGCAATGGATTCGCATGAGGAATAAGCATGTGAAAAAAGACAGGAAATGGGAATCCAAACTGCCCCATGGAGCGTTGCCATCCAAAAGTAAATCCATTTCATGAGATCCAATCAGATATTTCTTTTTTTCAGCGTATTCCTTCTCGCGAGTTTCTTTCCAGTCGAGATGATTGCCAGTGATTCCGAGAAAGCGGCAGCGATGCGTCTCGGGCGAATGAAAGCCATGTCCTGTGCCGGATGCCACGGAATGGACGGAAAAGGAATCGAGCGGGAGGGGAAACTTGTCGCTCCGGCATATTCGGATTCAGCGATTCTCAACGGGGATCCGGAAAAGCTCGCTCTGATCATCATGAAAGGGATTCGCAAGGAAAGCGAAAACTATACCGGAGCCATGACTGCGATGGAGCAGATCTACGATGATAGCAGTCTCGCCGCGGTTATCACCTGGGTGCGCAATCAGTGGGGTGGCCACAAAGACTATGTCTCCACAGATCAGGTCGAAGAGTGGAGAAAAAAGTATGCCGACAGAACAGAACCAGTTTCTCCGAGTGAACTTTCTGAGTGAGCCTTAGCACAAATACGCTATGTTGTTCGTCGGGACGATTACCAATCGCCCTCTTAACCTGAGAATTGTATGAAGACTTCACTGATTTTAGCCATCGCCACTGCGGCTCTCGTAGCCGTCCTTCCACAGAGTTCTAACGCTCATTGCCAAGTTCCTTGCGGAATCTTCGCTGACCAAGTCGAGTTCGAGAAAATGCTCGAAGCGCAGACAACCATTGCCAAGGCCAACACTGAGATGGCAAAGCTCCTCGGGGACAAAGCACCTCTCGCTGTGAACCAGGCTACTCGCTGGATCATGACGAAAGAGGATCACTGCAAGAAAATCATGGAATCAGTTGCGCAGTATTTCATGGCACAGCGAATCAAACCTGACGCTGAGAACTACGAGAAAAAGCTCGTCGCAGCACACAATGTGATGCGTGCAGCAATGAAGGCAAAGCAGGATCCTTCAGATGAGGTCGCTGCAGCGCTGAAGGATTCAATCATCGCCCTTTACGAAGCCTACGAGGGCAAGAAATACAAAGGGCACGATCACTGATTCGGAATCCCGGATTTATCTTTCCAAAGCCCGATCGGTTTTCCGGTCGGGCTTTTTTTCGGTTCCTACACCAACACATCTTTCACTACCTTCGCCGGATTCACTCCCGTGAGTCTTTGTTGCAGTCCTTGAAACGGAACCGACAGGTGCTTGTGGTCAAATCCTAACAAATGCAGAAGCGTGGCGTGAAAGTCGTAGAGGGATACGGGATTTAAAGCGGCGCTGTATCCGATGGGGTCGGTTTCTCCGTGGGTGAATCCGGATTTCACTCCAGCTCCTGCCATCCAGAGAGTGAATGCGCCGGGATTGTGATCGCGACCTTTCAGGGCCATTTCCTGCCCGCCTCGGTTTTCACGCATTGGCGTTCGCCCGAATTCACCGCTCCAGACAACAAGTGTATCCTCCAGCATGCCGCGTTGTTTCAGATCGGTGAGCAGCGCGGAAATGGGGCGGTCGACCTGCTTGCACTTGTTGAGAAAGCCACCGTTGAGGGCTTCTCCTTTGCTCGCTCCATGGGAGTCCCATCCCCAGTCAAAGAGCTGGATGTATCGGACGCCCTGTTCCGCAAGGCGACGGGCGAGAAGGCAATTGTTGGCAAAGCTCTCTTTGCCCGGCTCTGTCCCATACATCTCGTGAATGTGTTGCGGCTCGTCATTGATCGACATGACTTCAGGCACGGCGGTCTGCATGCGATACGCCATTTCATACTGAGCGATCCGCGTGAGGGTTTCCGGATCGCCAAACTCCTCGTGCGTTTTTTGATTGAGTCGATTGAGCGCGTCCAATGCCGTACGTCGGATTTCGCGGGAATTCCCTGCCGGATTCGAAACGTTGAGGACGGGATCGCCGGTCGAGCGACACTGCACGCCCTGGTAGACGGAGGGAAGAAAACCGGCGCTCCAGAGAGCTTTTCCAACGCGGGGGAGACGCCCCCCTGATAGGAGCACCATGAAGCCGGGCAGGTCACGATTTTCCGTTCCCATTCCCCAAGTCACCCAGGATCCGGTTGATGGATAACCAATCTGGGAGTGGCCCGTGTGAACCATGAGCTGGGCCGGGCCGTGGTTGAACTGATCGGTATGCATCGTTTTGATGAAGCAGAGATCGTCCGCGTGCCGGGCAAGGTGAGGCAGGCGATCCGATATCCAGGCGCCTGAGTTTCCATGCTGAGAAAACTTCGCCTGGGGCCCCATCATGTTGGGAGTTCCCTGGATGAAGGCGAATCGCTTTCCTTCGAGAAATTCCTGAGGGCAGGGTTTTCCGTCGAGCTTTTCCAGTTCCGGCTTGTAGTCGAAGAGCTCCAACTGGCTCGGGGCACCGATCATGTGGAGGTAGATGACACGTTTCACTTTAGGATTGTGATGCGTCATGACCTGACTGAGCGGATTGTCGGGCTCGTGCTTCGGGGTGCCGAAAGCGGCTCCGTTAGCGAGCTGGTCGGCGAGAAAAAATCCACCCATTCCTGTGGCGCAGGATTTCAGAAATTGTCGGCGAGTATCAGCCTCAAGCTGGCTGCGCCGAAGTTCGTTGAGAAGAGTTTCGGGATTCATGGAAAAGTTCCGCTGCGCGGAGTGGAAAGGTGGGAAAGTAAAAGGTGGAAAGTTATTTCGTGAGCACTTCGTCCAGATTCAGGATGACCTGAGCGACTATCGTAAAAGCGGCTCCATCGGGCGATCCGGCCATTCCTTTGTGAAGCTCCGGTTTGGATTTGTACTCTGCTTCGAGCTTGTCGAAGAGACCGACGAGTTCGTCGAGGCGGCCCTGGTCCGGGTCGCGTGCGGTCGCGATGCGGTAACCAGTGGAAATCTTTTCCGAGACGGTTCCCTCAGTATCGTATTTCATACGGCGGGCGAGACCTGCGGCTGCCTCGGCGAAGGCTTCATCGTTCAGCATCGTGAGGGCCTGCAGGGGAGTGTTGGAGACGAGCCGTCGCGGATTGCAGAATTCCCGTGAAGGAGCATCGAAGGTCGCAAAAGTCGGGAAAGGAATGCTTCGCTTCGTGTAGGTGTAGAGCGAGCGGCGGTAGCGATCTGGCTCACCGGTGCCCGGCGTTTCCCATTTGTCTCCTGACTGAAAGGGTTTCCAGACGCCTGCTGGGATGGGAGGATGAACGGGCACGCCTCCGACTTTATCTGTCAGCAATCCGCTGATCGCGAGCGCCTGGTCGCGCAAAGTTTCGGCAGACAATCTGCCGCGAGGTCCGCGGGCGAGAAGGCGATTTGCCGGATCACGTTCGGTCATCTCTTCCGATGCGTGGGCCTGTTGTCGATAGGTCGCGGAGGTGACAATGTCTCGGACGATCTCTTTCACGCTCCAACCGTGCTCATCGCGAAATCGAACGGCGAGGTAATCCAGCAGCGCGGGGTGACTTGGTTTTTCTCCTGAGGAACCGAAATCTTCCAGGGTCGCCACGAGTCCGATTCCGAACAACTGCTCCCAAACGCGATTCACAAACACGCGCGAGGTTAGGGGATGCTCGGGAGAAACCCACCATTTCGCCATGTCGAGCCGGGTCGGGTTTTCGGCGGTGAGAGCGGGAAGACTTTCCGGAACACCGATTTCCACGGGCTTGTCTTTTTCCAGGAAATTACCCCGGGCAAACACATGGGTGGGTCGGGCAATGGAGGGCGGTCGCTCGGCCATGACGGGAATGGTAGTAGCCGGGATTGCTTTCCGCGAGGCGATCTGCGCTTTCAGGTCGGCGCGTTTTTTCGCCTGCCCCGGATCGTTTGCGAAAGTGGTCAGGCTTGGGTCGCTGCTCGTTTCGAGGAAACCTTTTTGAATCACGAGGGGAAATGACCCGAGAAGAAATCCCTTGTTGTTGATGCGAATTTTGAGCCGCTTTCCGGCCACGTCGATAGGCTCCTTCGGCAGGATCACAATCTCGCGTTGGTGATGCAGTCGCGTCCAAGCCTCGAATCCCTTTCCGCTCGGCTCAATGATGGCGTGCGGTTCGTTGGGCATGCGAGGGATGTCGGGGATGGAGGCAGTAAATGCGATCGGCACTTCCTTGTCGGCGTTCCCGTCTTCCGAAATTTCAGCGACCGCTGCAGTGAAGTCACTGATTTCAAATCCCCACTCGGAGTCCTTGAGTGCTTTGTTAGGGTTTTTGGGGAGGATAGTCACCCGGATTCCGGTGACGGGCGGTGCACCAGCAGGATACTCTGCGTGCAGTTGGTAGATCGGACCGCGCTGGACAGTACCAACGGTATGAAACTGGCTCTGCCCATTGACCGTTTTGAAAGCCAGCTTGGTGTTATTGCTCGAAGTTGCGTGAGTCAGGACAAAGGGATTCCATTTCGCCTGAGAAGAAGCTGCTCGTCCTGCTTTCCAGATTTCATTCTGCAGGGTTTCTATCGATTGATCGAGTTCGCGAGCTTTGGAGTAGTCGGCTCGGTTGTTGGGAACGCGGAGCAGGGGTTCATCATTGTTGAGATCGCTGTCGGCGGTGTTGTTGAAGAAAGCGAGGAACTCGTAGTATTCGTCATGTTGAAAGGCCTCGTAGGGATGGTCGTGGCACTGCACACAGCCAAATGTCATGGAGCCCCAGGTCTGCCAGGTCGTGTTGACCCGATCAATCACTGCTTCCGTCCGAAATTCTTCGTCATCGGTGCCGCCTTCGTTGTTGGTTTGCGTGTTTCGATGCGCGGCGGTGGCGATGAGGTCATTGATGGTCGGATTCGGGAGCAGATCTCCTGCGAGCTGACGGATCGTGAATTGATCAAAGGGCATGTCTTCGTTGAAGGCACCAATCACCCAGTCCCGATAGGGCCAGATCGTGCGCTTCCCGTCCTGGCCGAGGCCGCGGGAATCGGCGTAGCGAACGAGGTCGAGCCACATTGTTGCCCATCTTTCGCCGAAGGCGGCTCTACCGAGAAGATCATCAACCGCTTTCGCGACCGCCGCGTCGGGATTGTCAGAATAAGCAGACTCGAAAGCTTCCACCTCCTCCAGCGATGGCGGCAGGCCGGTAAGATCGAGTGAGAGGCGACGCAGAAATCGTCCTGCGGTCGCTGGTGTAGAAGGAGCCAGGTTTTCCTCTTCCAATCGTGCCAGAACAAAGGCATCGATGTCGTTTTTCGCCGGGTGCGATTCGGAGACTTTGGGAATATCAGGTCGAGTAGGCTTCTCGAATGACCAATGCCCTGCCCACTCGCCGCCTTGATTGATCCATCGCTTGATGAGGTCGATTTCCCGCTCGTTCAGCCCCTCGGGATGCTCGTCTGCAGGCGGCATTCGATCGGAATCGTCGGCAGGCAGGGTGATGCGGAAAAACAGCTCCGATACTTCTGCGTCGCCTGGTTTCACAACCGGATTGCCCGAGTCGCCCGCGAAGTCGATGACTTGATCCTTGTAGACAAAAGAGACGCCTCCGGCTTGCTTCACCCCGCCGTGGCAGCTCGTGCATTTCGCATTCAAAATCGGCCGAACGTCGCGGGCAAAACTCACTTTTTCCTCCGCGGATGCAGAAGCGAAAAAGGAGGTGAGAAGGAGAAAAAAAAACGCAGTGCGAATCATATCACGGAAAAGGTAAGGGCGGAAAACGGTGGCCCTACACGCGCAATTGCGGGAAAGTTTCCCACGTAATGCGTTTTATCTCCAGACATATCGCAGCCGCCCTTTCTCTCGGGCTGGTCTCCTGTTTTGCAAGCAATATCCCTGCCGAGACAAAGCTGCAGTATCAGCCCGCGCCGCCCGATAATCCGCTGAAGGGACTGGTGCCATACGTCGATATCGATGCCTGGGACCAGTTTCCTCACAGCATGGAGTTTCATTATTTCTCCATTCGCGACCTCATGACCGGCTACGAGACGTTCAACTGGTCGCCAATCGAGAAAAAGCTCGCCGTAACCCAGGCGCGGGGCTGCCAACTCATCTTCCGCGTCATGATGGAATACCCGGGAAAGCCAAATCAGGTTCCACAATTTCTGATCAACGAAGGAGTGAAATTCACAAAATGGAAACGCGAAGCAGCCGACGGCGGGGATTGCCACACGCCGGACTATGATGACCCTCGATTGCGCAAAGCACTCGCCAACTTCGTTGCAGCCCTGGGCGAAAAGTATGATGGCGACCCGAGGATCGGGTATGTGACCGCCGGTATTCTGGGTTTGTGGGGAGAATGGCACAATCACCCCCGAACTGATCTCATGGCGAAAAAGGAAACGCAGGAGATCGTGATGACCGCATTCGAAAAAGCGTTTACGAAAACTCCCGTTCTTCTTCGCTACCCGGCTGGAGAAAATGACTACCATTATGCCCCGAATGCGAATCGTCGTTTCGGCTTTCACGATGATTCCTTCGACTGGGCGACTTTGGAAACGGGGCGTCCGGCAGATGATTGGTTTTTCATGCCGCTGCTGAAAAACGCTGGAGCATTGGATCGATGGAAAGAAGTTCCGATCGGAGGGGAAATTCGACCCGAATTGTGGGAAAAGAGTTTCACCGAAAACTCGCATCCCAAAGCACAGGGATTCGACGAATGCGTCCGCCAGTCCCACGCTAGCTGGCTGATGGATACGGGTCTTTTCTCCAAGCGGTTTCCGCTGCCGGAAAAGAGAAAGGAGAAGGCGATTCGTTCGGTGCAGAAAATGGGATGCGAATTTCACATCCCGCGATGGAGACTGGAGGGAGACTCAATTGAGATCGATATCGAAAACCGTGGAGTCGCGCCTTTTTATCACGATTGGCCGGTCGAACTGGCCGCTGGGGATGCCATCCTTGCGAAGTTCGATCTGCGCGGCATTTTGCCCGGTGAAACGAAAACCTGGAAAGCCGAGATAAAAGGCAAAGGGCCGTTTCAACTTCGCGTGCCGAATCCGATGAAAGGCGGCAAGCCGCTGCGGTTCGCAAACAAGGAGCAGGGTGAGGAGTGGCTGGTGCTGCCGTGAGTTCGCGAGCGGGTCATGGAACATCCCCTCTCCCGATGAGGGCTTACATTATCGCCATTGTTCTCAGAAAAGGCGAAGAACACTTCCGCTACATTTCAGAAAGCCAGAAAATTTCCTTTCTTGAAAGGGCTTGTCGTCTCATGATAGCGAACGCGTTTTTGCGAACCTCCCTATGAAAGAAATACAAGAGAGCGGGCTTCACGAATTTTTTACTGCAATCGATTGGGCGGTCGTTTTCGGGTATTTGATTTTGACCACCTTCGTTGGTCACTTGATGAAGGGGAAGCAGGCGAGCATCAAGGATTTCTTTCTTGGGGGGCGATCACTGCCCTGGCCTGCTGTGTCAGGCTCCATCATCGCGACAGAAATCAGCGGTGTGACCTTTATCGGTGTGCCTGGGATGGTGATGGCTCTGCAAGGAGATTTCACCTACCTGCAGTGGGCAATGGGATCGATCCTCGCCCGAATCATTGTCGGTCTCTATTTCGTAAAGGTCTTTTACGAAAAGGATATCTACAGCCCCTATGATTATATGGGGAACCGGCTCGGATTCGGGGTGAAAAAGCTGGCGACAATCCTGTTTACGATCGGGAGCATCCTAGCGCAGAGCGTGCGCGTTCTCGTTGCGGCTTTGCCGTTAAACATTGTGACACCGCTTCCGTTTGAATGGTGCATCGTCATTATCGGCCTGTTTGCGATTGGCTGGACGCTGATGGGGGGGATGCGAACCGTGATCTGGACTGATGTGATGCAGTTCGGACTGTTTGTTGTCGGGGGGCTGACGGCATTGTTCTGGATGGTTTCCACCTTCGATGATGGTTGGAGTACTCTTTTCTCTGTGGCTGGCTCAGCCGAGCAATTTGATGGAACCACGGTCAATAAGTTGCGGATTTTTGACGGTTCCTGGGAGGCCAATGCACAGTTCACCTTCTGGGTCGCCATATTCGCGACCCCATTTCTGAACCTGAATGCATTCGGTGTGGATCAGTTGAATGCCCAGCGAATGTTCTGTTGTCGGAATGCAGGAGACGCGAAGAAAGCGATAATCTGGAGTTCGGTGGGGCAGTTGGTCACTGTCCTGATGCTTTTTGTTGGGGCCGCACTTTTTGTTTTTTACCACCAGAATCCACCAACCGATACTTTGATCATGGACGCAGTGGGTTGGGAAGGGGGCCAACCAAAGAATTCGGATAATGTCTTCCCCGTCTGGATTGTAACCGAATTGCCCGTGGCTCTTCGGGGATTGATTCTCGCAGGGATTTTTGCTGCGGCGATATCCAGTCTTGATTCGATACTTGCCGCCTTGAGCCAGACAACACTCTCGATGATGCGGCGAACGGATCAGGAGCACACGGAAGAAGAGCATGCCCGACTCGTGAGGCTTTCACGGATCCTCGTCCTTGTTTGGGGATTCTTTCTAACAGGCTTTACCTTCGTCCTGAATTTCGTGAGAGAGCAGACGGATGTGAACATTCTCCCTCTCGCTTTTGGCATGACATCATACACCGTTGGGCCACTCCTCGGAATGTTTCTCGTTGCTTTGCTTGGCAAGGGAAGGGGGAGCGTTCTTGGCCTCGTCATCGGAGCTTTGATTTCCGTTATCCTCGTCATGTTCGTCCGCACGGACGTTTGGGTTCTTTTCATGAATGATGAATTGGCTGAATTCCTGGCACAGTTCCCGACCTATGATCTTAAGGTCACTGACGCAGGGAGCACGGTAGTATCCAAGCTTGCTTATCCCTGGATGTGGCCCGTGACGACGATTATCACCGTTGTCTGCGGATTAGCTTTTCCGAAAGCGAGTGCTCAGCAAAGCGAAGGGAGCGAATCTTGAAAAGGGGTAGTAATGAGAGCAATAGACCTGAATTTTTCGCCTTTTAATTTTCCTTAACTATATATTTCGATGGATATTCATTCTGAAAATTCCGATCTTTACGAAATGATTTTATCCATTCTAGATTGCGTGATCGCCCGACGCAAAAAAATGTGAAGAAACTGTCAAATTGGGGTTGTTCGATCCTTGGGAAAATGCCACTCTCATCCTCCGCGTTTCGCACAGCGTGAACAGACTTAATCCGAGAAACACCAGGTCGGCAGTTCAACCGACTTGTGGATCAGGTTTGTCTCCTGAGCGGGAAGTTTGGCTTGCTCTGAAGAATGTTTCGGGGAGGGCCTTGCCTTCGCGGATATTCGTAACTCTCTAATTTATTAAGATATACGAATATGTTAAGTGAGAATCGTACAGCTTACTTATCCTGCCCCAATTACCCATTCCGATACAAACAGACCGTTCATGCACCGCCCCTATCCGCTATCGACCGAAAAACAGATTTCCCGCCCCGATCTCGTCTGCATTTGGAACGACGTTTCCACTGACATTAAGAGCACCCTTGGAGAGTCCAATTTCGATCTCTGGTTTACCTACGCCCGACTTCTCGAAGTTAAGGATGGATACGTGGTGTTGCAGACTCCCGGTTCGATGTATTCCATCTGGGTGGAAGAAAACTTTAAGGAGTCTTTAGTATCTATATTTTCTAACTACCTCGAACCATTAGCTGGTATCCGCTTTGAAAGTTCAGAAGTCGAAGAGATCGAGGAGGTAGAAGAAGCTGATAATGAGGCGCCCGCACAGGACAAGCCGAAGGTGCTGTTCCAAGAAATCAGCAAACCTAAGCTTCGCGAACGTGGTTTGAAAGCTGGCCTTGTCGAGAAATACAACTTCGAAAATTTTGTCGTAGGGGAAAATAGCGAGCTCGCAGCAGCAGCTTCTCGCGCTGTGTCCGAGCAGCCCGGAAAAACTTATCAACCTCTCTTTTTTCACTCGTCCTGCGGGCTGGGGAAAACGCACCTCCTTCACGCGATCGGTTGGGAATCACTTCGCTTGCGGCCAAAGTCGAGAATCATTTTTGTTACCGCGGAGGAGTTTGCGAACGACTACATCGACGCGATCCACAAGAATGCCCTCGTCGCATTCCGGAAAAAGTATCGCGAGGCGGATTTACTTCTGATCGATGACATTCAATTCCTCGGTAGGAAAGACGGATTTCAAAAGGAGTTCTTCCATACCTTCAACCGTCTTTCGGATCGTCAGTGCCAGATCGTGCTCGCTAGTGACTGCCCCGCATCAGAGATCAACGAATTGGAAGACCGTCTTTCCTCCCGCTTCCAGTGGGGATTGACCGCTGAGATTCATCGGCCGGAATTTGAGACGCGGGCTGCCATTCTAAGGCGCAAGCGTGATGATTGGAAGATGGAAGTGAGCGATGACTTGATCAGTGCCATTGTTGAGCGGGTTCGGGGAAATGTCCGAATTCTCGAGGGCGCTCTCATTCGAGTCGCGATGGTCAATACTATGAACGAAAACACGATCGTGGTCGAAGATATTCCAGAGATTCTCTCGGACATTTGCGGCAATGCCGAATCGGCATCGGTTGGCATCGAGGAGATCAAGGAAGCCGTTTGTGAGCACTACGATATTGAGTTGAAGGTGTTGATTGGGAAAAGGCGCATTGCACGTGTCGCCGAGGCCCGGCAGGTGGCCATGTTCCTCTGCCGAACGATGACGGACCTCTCGCTCATGGACATTGCGGCTGGATTTGGCAAGGACCACGGGACCGTGATCTACGCCGTGAAGAAAATTCGATCAAAATGCGAACAGTCCGCTTCCCTCAAGAGCACAGTCGAATTGATTCGTCGCCGTCTCGTGCGTGGGGGAAGGGTAAATTCGACCCCTTCGAAAAAGTTTCCCACCAACTTCCTTGACCGGTCCTAGCGACAGGTGGAAGGAAGTTTGCCATGGTTTATTGGGGCGGGAGCCACAGGCGCACCGCCCCGACACACACTACGGAGTAAAATGTGCGCTAGACAGAGCGTCCTTTCGCGTTCACACTCCCTCCGGAAAAAGTATGAAATTTCAGATCGAAAAAGACGTATTTCAGGAGGCTCTCAACCAGGTTCAGCACGTTGTCAGTACGCGGACAACGCTCCCGATTCTTTCCAACGTCCTGATCGAGGCAGACGAGCTCGGGCTTCAGCTGTCGACCACGGATCTCGACGTGACGATTACGAAACGGATCTCTGCGAATGTTTCCGAGACCGGAACGACGACGATGCCCGCTCGGCGCCTTGCCAGCATTGTCCGCGAATTGCCTGTCAGCGAAATTGATTTTGAGGTTAACGCAGACAACGCCGCCTCCGTTAAAGCAGGTCCCAGTTTCTTCAAGATTCTCGGCCTGCCCGGCTCTGAGTTTCCGACCATCGGAGAATTTGGCGAAGCCAAAGAGTTCACAATCGATCAGAAACTGCTCAAGGAGGCGCTTCGCAAAACTTCCTACGCAATCTCGACCGATGAAACCCGCTACGTCCTCAATGGTGTGAATTGTCTCATTGGAGAAGGATTACTCACCCTTGTGGCAACCGACGGACGCCGCCTCGCCATGGTCGAGCAGGACCTCGAATTTCCTGCTGGAAACGAGACCGCTGCGATCATTCCTACCAAGGCGGTCAACGAGCTCCAGCGACTTCTCGAGGACGAAGGTGAGATGAAAGTCTCACTGACCGACAGTCAGGCCAGCTTCGAGCTGAACGATAGTCACCTCATCACCAAGTTGATTGAGGGCAACTACCCCAATTTCCGCCAGGTCATTCCCGGTGCCGCAAACCATCGTGTCACGGTAGAGCGCGAATTGTTCCATAACGCCGTGAAGCGAGTCAGCCTGCTTGCCAACGAGAAAACGAATTCCATCAAGTTCGCGTTCGAAGACAACACGCTCAAGATTTCCGCTAATTCACCCGAAGTAGGCGAAGCAGAGGAAGTGATCGATGTTCGATACGACGGTCCCAAGATCGTGGTGGCCTTCAACCCTGAATTTGTCATGGCGCCGCTGCGGAATCTCGACCAAGACGAAGTCTTCGTCGATCTCATCGACGAAAGCAGCCCCGGAGTCATCAAGATCGACGAGCCATTCCTCTACGTCATCATGCCGATGCGAGTGGCGGGGTGATCTAGGCGCGCTAAGCTTTTATCGATACTACTGCTCTCGAATTGGGATCAGGACTCCTTCCAGTTTCTCGCGGTCGGGTTCCTCGCGAGGGTGGCTTTGGGCGACTGCCGGTGATGCATTCAAAAGAAGGCAATCGGATTCTCGGGATTTTTCCAGAGAAAGCTGACTCATCGGATGACAGACTGAAAGGTGTGATTTAAAACGGAGACGGGAGCCATCTCCGAATCGATGTATGTATCGAGGACCTCGTTTCGTTCGATTTGATTCCCTTCCGATCCGCCCGCTTTCTCTGAGATCATGCGAACGATTTTGGAATCGACGGAGGCCTCAAGTTGCAACTGCGACTTCAATTCATCGAATACCACGGGCGGAGGTGTGCTGTTTTTTGCAACGGGAGTGGCGGAAACGTCGAGATCGTTTGCGTCGATTTCGTACTCGATGGTCGAAGGTGGAGCAAGGATTTCCAAGTAGCGATCACGAGGTCAGCAGTAAATCGCCCCGATATCGTAGTTGCTGTCGGTAGGCACGAATCGTCAGGCGCGGCTACCCAACTCGCAAGCATAGAAGGCCCGAAATTCGTTCCCCTCTTCGAGTGTTTTGAGCTTTTCCTGAATGAGCTGATTCATTTCGGCAAGATACACCGAGACTCGCGTTTCGACATATCGGAACAGATAAATCACCCCTCCAGAAAGTTTCGTACCAGTGTCAGCCCGGCATCTTGGCTGCGCTCGGGGTGAAACTGGCAGGCAAAGATGTTGCCCTGCCCGACGCTGGAGGCGAAAGGATCCCCGTAGACGGTGGTCGAGTTGATGAGACTCTCGTCTGCTGGCTTGGGGTGAAAGGAGTGCACGAAGTAGAGATGGAGCGGAGCCGGCGTATCTTTCCAGAGCAGAAAACTGCGATCTTTGGGAGCCACCTCGTTCCAGCCCATGTGAGGAACTTTCAAACCGAGGTCATCGCTGAACTTCACCACCTCGCCTTTAAAAAATCCGAGGCCTTTCAGCCCAGGAGATTCTGCGGAACTTTCGAAAAGAACCTGGTAACCGAGACAGATGCCGAAGAAAGGGCGGTCTTGGCTAAGCCATTCGAGAATGGGGTCGCGGAGTTGCTTGCGATCCAGATCCTCTACGCAGTCACCGAAAGAACCGACACCGGGGAAAAGGAGGCGGTCGACCGAATCAAGGTCCGAGGGAGTCGACACGAGTGTGCCTTCCCGTCCCAGGAACTTGAGGACATTGAGCACATTTTGGAGGTTGCCACCTCCGTAGTCGATGACGCCGATTCTGTCAGCCATGGGATTCGGTAGCTTGGATTCGACAGAATTACAGCACGTCTTTTGTGCTCGGCACAATGTCGGCGATTCGTTCGTCAATACGGGTGGCATCGTCGAGCGAGCGGCTCAGTCCCTTGAAAATCGCTTCCGACATGTGGTGCGGATCGCGACCGTAGATAATCTCGACGTGGAGGTTCGTGAGGGCATTGAATGCGAATGCGCGAAGGAATTCCTCGACGAGAGAAAAGTTAAACTTCTCTCCGACGTGAGGAACACTCTCCGGGGCCCGGTAGTCGAGAAACGGCCTGCCGCTCATATCGAGCGCCACGCGGACAAGAGTTTCGTCCATTGGGAAATGCCCCGATCCGTAGCGGAAGAGCCCACGCTTTTCTCCGAGCGCTTCTTTGAATGCCTGTCCGAGAACAATGCCTGTATCTTCGACGGTGTGGTGAAAATCGATTTCGATATCGCCTTTCGCTTTCACATCGAGATCGAAACGACCGTGCTTGGCGAAAAGAATTAGCATGTGATCGAAAAAGGGAATTCCCGTATCGATCGACGACGTGCCGGTGCCGTCCACATTAAGGGCGAGACGGATGTCGGTCTCGCCGGTGGTTCGGGTCAGTGAGCTATTTCGCGATGAGGTCGCCATGATGCTTGTTGTTTTGGAGTAACAGAACGTGATCAACTGTCTACCTTTTCGGAGCAGTCCTCAACCGATTGTTGTAAAGACAGTTTCACCTCCTGTATGAGCTCTATTTCCAATGAAAGAATATTTCTCACCGATTACCATCGCGATTACCGCTCTCCTCGCTACCACAGCACTAACGTCTTGCACTGATAAGTCTGAGCCCGGGTTGACGCTAACACCGATCGAATTTGGGGGGGAGCATGCTTCGTTGCTCTCGGTGATAACCGGCAACTCCTTCGCGTATCGCGTCCAATACGACGGGCATTCCACATCCTACCGCATCGATATGGAGTTGTTCGAGGCTGGTGAATTGACTGCCAAGCGGCAACTGCTCGCTGGTATATTTGCAGATTTAGCCCAGAACTCGATCCAAGACGAGAGCATCGACATGCTATTGGCGTTTATGGTGACGGATCCGCGCCGCGAGGGAGACTCCACCGAAATTACGGCTGTTCTCTCCAATCCTCCTACGTCTTTTCATAAAGACATTCAGATCGCCGAGTGGGATGCACTGGGTGGCAGAGGAGGCTCGAGCTATAGTGATCATCACGAACGCATGCACTTCCAATCAACGAGCGAACCTATAGTGCTTTATCGTTGGTGGAAGGGAGATCACCTCCAGTCGCTGACAGACCCTTCGGCCAAGGAATCGCGTGTCTGCATGCAATTAGTGCTGCATCTTGAGAAATAGCCGACTTGTCGGAAGCTGGAAGCTGGAAGCTGGATAGGTCATTTGCAAAATGGGTAAGGAATTAAATGAACCTGTGTCCATGACAAGAATACATGATTGTCGAACTGTTCTTAGCCGCCCAGGTCAAACGAGGAGATAATCTCTACGGAATCTCTCTAAATTCGACATTTCAGTTCGTGCGATCCAGGATGCGAATCGGGAAAAGGACAATATCCTTGCGGTCGGCGAGTGGCTTGTGATTCCCAAAAAGCGATAGACGCCTATTGAGATGCCAAATGCCAGGCATAATTGTGTTACGACTTCTGGGCCTTCTCGCTCTCTTCCGCAGCGCCGGTGGCGAAGAGGAACTTGAGGTCTTCCATCTCGAGATTTCGAGTGAAGCCTTCTTCTCCGAGCACGCTGGTCATCATGGCGCTCTTCTGCTGCTGGAGGTGGCGAATTTTTTCTTCGACACTGTCGCGCATGAGGAGGCGATAGGCGTTCACCTTGCTCTCCTGTCCAATCCGGTGGCATCGGTCGATCGCCTGATTTTCGACGGCCGGGTTCCACCACGGATCGTAGAGAACCACGTAACTTGCCGAGGTGAGGTTGAGACCGCTGCCGCCTGCCTTCAGAGAGAGAAGGAAGGTCTTGGGATCTTTGCTTTCCTGGAAATCGCTGATGACCTCGTGACGGTTTTTGGTCTGACCGGTGAGGTAACTGAAGGGACGATCACGCTCTTCCAGCTCATCGCGGATGATGTCGAGCATGGAGACGAACTGACTGAAGACGAGCACTTTGTGTCCTTCCTCGTGCAACTGATCGAGCAGGTAGAAAAGCGCATTGAGCTTCGCGCTTTGCTCTCCGAGATATTTCGGATCGAGCAGGCCGGGGTGACAGCAGATCTGGCGCAGGCGCATCAGGCCCTGGAGAATGACGAAGCTGTTCTTGCGAAGGCTTTCGTCGTTTTCGATTCCGAGAAGCACTTTTTGAATGCGCTCGAGCTCGCCGCGATAAAGTTCGGACTGGACGTCCTCCATTTCGCTGAAAACGTCTTCCTCGATCTTCGGTGGAAGGTCGAGAGCGACCTCACCCTTGGTTCGGCGGAGGAGGAAGGGGCGGAGGCGTGCCGTGAGGCGTGTCTGTGACTGCCCATCTTTGCGACGGTCGAAATGCTCGCGGAAGTACTTGCGATCTCCGAGGATACCGGGCATCGCGAATCCCATAAGACTCCAGACATCGAGAAGGCGGTTCTCGATCGGTGTTCCGGTAAGGACGAGGCGATTTTCTCCCTCGAGAGCGCGTGCCGATTTGGCGGCCTTGGAATCGGGGTTCTTGATTTGCTGTCCCTCGTCGAGAATGACGCCGAGCCACTTGATCCCTTTTAAATCGTCGGCACAGGTGCGGAGTTGGCTGTAGTTTATGACGAGAAGGTCGACATCTTTTCCGAGACGATCGGTATCGAGCTCGACGCGATTGCGAAGCACCTGTACACGGATTGATGGCGCGGCCTTTTTGACCTCGTCTCCCCAGACATCGAGCACGGATTTTGGGCAGACGACGAGGCTCGGTGGTGGATTGTCGCCGGCCTGGTCACGCATCCAGAGCAACCAGGTGAGAGACTGGATCGTTTTACCGAGACCCATATCGTCGGCGAGGATACCGCCGAAGCGGTTCGTCGCGAGGTAGGCGAGAAAGTGAAAACCTTCGACTTGGTAGGGGCGGAGGTTGACGTTGAGCCCGGGAGGTACGTCGGGGCGCACCTGAAGTTTGAGGTTGTTGGCCCGGTCGGAGATTTTCTTCCACGCGGCTGCATCGAAGACTTCTTTTGCGAGTGGCTCAGCTAGCTGGAGCGCGTGCATGCGGTGCACTTCGCCGGAGAGATCGAAAGGATCGAGTCCGATGCGGGAAACAGCTTCTTTCTGTTCCTCGCTGAGGTTCATCTTGAGGCGCAACCATCCGCCGCGATCCATGCGAACGAACTCGCCGCGTGCCTGGATAAGAGCCCGGATTTCTTCATGAGAAAGATCCATTCCTTCCACATTGACGACGACTTTGAGGTCGAACCAGTCGATGTTCTCGTCGACGACGTCGAAGGAGACCTGCGCCTCTACCGGCTCGGCCTCGAGAGTGGCAAGGTCCTCGTCGGCGACGATCTTGATTTCCTTGGGAAGTGACTCAAGCCACTCGGCGTATTTGTCAGGAAAGTTTTTCGTGATCCGCGACCGGTAGAGTCCGAGATTGCCATCGTAGGTTGGCTGCATCGGTGCGATCAAGGTTCCGACGCGGCGCTGCAGGCTGCGCTCGTAGCGGTGGAGAATGTCGGCATCGGTGTCGGGTTTGTTGATGACATCCCAGCCTTCTCGCCCGAGGACTTCTTCGCGAGTCCCGCCTTTATTCGAGGCGATGATTTTCATCAGCATATGTTCGCTGCTTGCTCCGGTAGCGCTGGCAGAAATGCTGAGGTCGAAAGTGATAAAGAGCGGCTCTTCTTTGATTCGATTTTGCAAAGTGTCAGGAATCTCGGCATTGACCCGGTAAAGAAATGCAACGCCCGGCTCGCTCTCGACTACAGGCTTGGGAACGACAACACGAGGGTCGATGAGCGTCTCGTCTTTGACCCAGTGCTCCGGTCCACGAAAGACCCATTCGTCGCTCATGTAGAGAGCTTCATCTCCGGGCAAGAGGCGGATGGTATGGGAGACGTCGTGTCCGTCTTCCATCACGAGTTGTAACTCATAGTCATCGGTGCCCATCGTGTCGGGGCGACAGACCCAGCGAAGCGGGCCTTCGGCGAAGCGAAATGGATGCTCGTCGAGATTGACGATGCGCCCTTCCAACTCACGCTGGTGAAAGAGGCGATTGAGAAAGCGGCAGTTGTCGATGCGGTCGAGGGTGAGTCCGCCGTCGGTTGCGTCCTCATGGGTGGCAGCGTTAATGAACTTGCTCCAGAGAATTTCCGAAGCGGCATCCATGCGGAGCCCGCCATTGGAATAGCGTTCGATGAGATGATCGAATTCATCGTCCTCGCTGACTTTTTCAAAGGATTGGTCACTGCCCTTTTGGACCATCAGGCGTGCTTCGCGGGAACTGATGCGAAGTCGGAATTCGACCTGTTCGACAACATCATCGGCAGGGCGTTTTTCAAATACTTCGACTCGGTACTGCCATTCGCTTTCCTCGCGACGGCGCTCCCATTCTTCCATCTGCTGTCGTGTCCACTCGCGATCGGTGACCACTTCCAGAAACTCCGGAAAATCGAAATTCGCCTTTTCGAAAGCGTGGGCGAGATAGTTCCAGAATTCGAGAATGTCATTTGGTGGTGTCGGCCAGAGCACGAGCGGATCGAAGGAATCGACTGGCCAGCGCGGATTCAGCCGGACAAGGTCAGAGTCAAAAATTTCGCGCTCCAGTTCGAAGCGGCGAAAGCGTCGTTCCAACTTCCCAAGGAACTCGTCTTCTTCGCCGGTGAGGGCGTGACCGAGTTTTTCCTCGATCACCTCGGTCAGTGACTTTTCTCCGACTTCGTTGGGCGCTTCGGGGAGATCGCCTTTGCGTGCGACCTTCTCGAGCATTGTTGCGTAGAGCGCGGCGCGTCCGGAGTCGCTTTTCTCGTCGGCTTCGCCGATCCACTCATTTCCTGAAAGTTGTAGCTTGGTGCGGCAGGACCAGTCTTCATCTTCGATCTTGCCCTGGATGAGGAGGTGGTTCCCGAAAATCTGTGTTACCGCACCTTCGTCGTGCAGCCTTTGGCCCTCCTTTTTTTCATCTTCTGAAAACTGATTGAGAAAATCGAGGGTCGCGCGGTCAACGTTCATAAGTGGGGAAAAGAGATGGGCGGGGTAGGGATTCTGGCGAGGAAATAGAAACGGAGTAACCCAGAATCGCTGATTCGGGGGTACAAGTTACGAGCGAACAAAAAACTTCGTCCGCTCGAGTAGTGGGGTTTTGCCGCCGCAATGGAGGCGGGATCGAAAATCAGCGCCGGCGGTAGTGCTGAAGCATGATTTGGTCGTTCAGCTTCAGGCGAGTTTCGACACCGTCGATTACACTTGGCTCGGCCTCGAAGTGGAACTGCACGTAGTAACCGTGGTTCTGCTTGGCGTGGTTTTCGTGGGCAAACTCTTTACGACCGATGCGATCGATCTGCTCGAGAGTTGCGCCATTAGATTCGAGTTCTTTGGTGATGGTTCCCACCGTGTCCTCGATACCTTCTTCTTGTCCCTTCATATTGAGGACATAGACTCCTTCGTACTTACGTTTCATGAACTATGGATTGATGATCTTCGGTTTGAGATTAGCTCTCTTCCTCCGAATTAGTAGTCCGCCCGTTAAACTGGTTCATTGCCCGGTCCAAACCGGCGGAAAGCGCACAATTTACCCCATCCTGAGCAATCGCTAGGACTTTTTCCAATTCCTCACGTTCTTCTTGAGAAAACTTTCCGAGGACGTGACCGACCATTTCACCCCTTCCACCGGCTGAACCGATGCCGATTTTCAATCGGGGGAACTCTTTTGTGCCCAGATATTCGATGAGAGACTTGATGCCATTGTGACCTCCTGCGCTGCCCTCCGGGCGAAAACGGATCCGCCCGATGGGCAAATCAACATCGTCGTAGACTACGAGAATCTGGTCGGGGTCAAGTTTGTGAAAGCGCTGGAGGCGGGCAACGGCATTGCCGCTGAGATTCATATAGGTTAGCGGTTTCGTCAGAACGAGGGAAGCATTCGCCGAAGCAATTTTGGAGCGGAATTTTCGATCGCGCTTCCATTTTAAGTCTCGCTCTGCGGCGAGACGATCGACCAACTCAAAGCCGACGTTGTGCCTCGTGCCGTTGTATTCCGGTCCGGGATTTCCAAGCCCGACGACAAGACAAATCCGGCCGTCCGAAGTTACTTCCGGAGTTTCCGGTTCGATTTGAGAAAAAAGTTGGTCGAGCAGGCTCACGGGGAAGTTTCGTGGAGAAGTTTGCAGTTTCAAGTTTTCCTGCGATCCATACAGAGTAGTTATGAATCGATTTCTTGCGTGCCTGCCTCTGCTTTTGAGTTCCCTTCTTCCCGGCGCCGAGGAGCACGAAGTCGATCTTCTAATTGTCGGTGCAACGGAGTCGGGCTGGGCAGCTGCGGTGCAAGCAGTTCGGAGCGGCGTTCCCAAAATTATCATCGTGCATGACGGAGAGTGGTTTGGCGGGCAATACACGGAACAGGCACTGGCCTGTGTCGATGAGAACAAAGGGGTTGGAAAAGTAGGGTGGGGAGTCGACTGGCATCCGATGAAGCGCTCTTTTCATCGCAGCGGTTTGTTCGACGAACTGATGCTGCAGATCGAGTGGCAGAATGAGGAGAAATACGGATCGAAAATGCCAGGCCGCCCCTATCACGGCCCATCAACCTTTCGTCCTGCCGAAGCAGAGGCCATGTTCCGAAAAATCATTCAGCCATATCTCGACTCGGAGCGGGTCGAAGTATTCTGGAATCGCTATCCAACCGGCGCGACGGTGGATCGAGATGGCGAACGTCCGCGTCTGACCGGGCTGGAATTTTCACCTGTTGGTGGTGGCGATCCGGATCTGCAGGTTTCGGCGAAGATCACGATCGATGCATCGGACTGGGGGGAAGCGATTCAGGTTTCGGGT
>Ga0181573_10000557_pt1 | contig 38865 bp, 23 predicted proteins | sample 101ome_25_FD_148643 | JGI IMG/M metagenome (GOLD analysis project Ga0181573, IMG submission 148643) | Coastal salt marsh microbial communities from the Groves Creek Marsh, Skidaway Island, Georgia - 101409BT metaG (spades assembly) | ecosystem: Environmental > Aquatic > Marine > Intertidal zone...
GGGGGGAGGGGGGGGGGGGAGGAGGGAAGGGGGGGGGGGGGTGTGGGAGGGGGGGGGGAAGGGGGGGGAAAGGGGGGGGGGGGGGGGGGGGGGGGGGGGGCCGAGCTATAACGTGTATGTGATCGATGTGTCGGCAGATGGGAAAAAGTTGCGGTACCCGGTGGGGAAGGGGAGCAGTCCGGATGATATCTGGGCCAAGGTGGAGGAGCGGCAGCGGGCGGTGTTGAAGCGGGAGATGGAGATGAAGGGCGGGGTTGGGGCGGGAGGGAGCGGTGAGGGCACTGCTACGGCCACCGTCGCTGCTGCCGGCGCGGCCGCTGCTGCCTCTCCAAAGAAGTCGCCTGGCGGCAAGTTGTCGCCGGTGGACACCATCTTGAAAAAGGTGTCCCATCTCAACTCGGTCTGGGGGCTGGAGAAGTACGGGTTTATCGATCTGACGTGCCTCAAGGCGATGGAGGGGCAGGCTGGGGTGGACGAGACGTCGTACAAGTACGTGAACGAGCGGGCCGGGTGGGTGCAGGAGCAGATGAACCTGCGGTCGCTGCTGGCAGAGCGCGGGCAGAGGCTGCGGGGCGGGCTGGCAGGGAAGGCTGGCAACGCGGGGCAGATTGAGCGCGTGGTGGAGCGGGTCATGGACAGTATGCTCAGGAAGGTGCTGGCGTGGAACGAGAAGTACGAGGCCAAGCTCGAGAAGCAGAAGGAGCGCGAGCGGGTCAGGCTGCAGAAGCAGAAGGAGCGCGAGCAGAAGCAGCGGGAGAAGCGTCTGGCGACGGAGGAGATAAACGCCGCGCTGCCCGACGATCTGTCGTTCGACGGCGCCAAGGACGTGGCGCCGCCGGCGTCTGTGCCCGTCTCGTCGCTAATCGGGTCGGCGTCCGGGGAGTGTTCGCAGTCGGACGTCGAGATCGTCGTGGAGATGTGGTCGCTGGGGTACCGGTTCCGCGATATGCTCAAAATTGACACCAAGAGCATGCCGACCGTGGAGAGCATGCTCAAGACCTACTGTCAGGGCTACGGGGCGTGCGGCATGTTGATCGGCATGGTCGACTTTCTGCTGTCTGAGCTGTGCGACGACGTCGTCGCGCAGGTCATGAACGGCGACCCGCACCTCAAGCGGGTCGACTTTGTCCCGCCCAGAAGCGCGCGCATGTTGGGCGTGACGGAGGATAGCTGGCAGAACGTGCTGCACAGGTACCTGTTCATGGTGGCCGTCGCGGCCGCGAGGTGGGCGGACAGCACGGGCAAGAAGGAGGACTTGAACTTCATCAACTACCCGGTCGACTTTGTGCATCCGTACGACGTGATGGACAAGGTCACGACGGGGCCGACGATGTTAGAGCTCGCGACCGGAGAGATGAGTCTGATGCTCTCGGATCAGGCCGAGCACCGCATCCACGCCAGGGAGGACGCGCTGGCGCTCCGGGCGGCGGCAACGGCGGCGACGGCGGGATCCGCTCTGGACGAGGCCACCGTGGTCAAGAACGACAAGATGCTGCGCTCGATCCTCGCCAAGCTGCGGGACGTGCCGCCAGAGGCCGGCCAGGGCGGCACCATGGAGGACGCCTCGTTCATGAGCCCCGAGTCGGTCCTCGAGACGAGGCTCGGCTACCCGATCGACATGTCTCACGTCGTGTCGAGGGTCGAGTGCCTCGTCTACCAGATGGAGGCCGACTGCTTCAAGAGCTTTGCGGCAGACGTGTTCTTTGCGTGCAAGCTGCTCGACGTGGCCTGCAAGAAGGACGCGGCCGGAAAGCTGGGCACGCCCAAACAGGTTGCGAAGCGGCAGGCTGTGGCCCGTTGGATCATCCAGACGCTCAAGGAACTCTCCGATGCCCATGACGCCAGCGGCGTCGACGGCGTCCTCGAGGCCCTGGGCGACCAGACCGTGGACGGCCAGGCCGTTGAGGGCGCCGCCGTGCCCAGGAACTGCGCGCCGGCGGCGGGCTCGTGCTTCGTGTGCTGGCAAAAGGAGACCCAGGAGGAAAGGGACCAGGGCAACGACCTCGAGGCCTGCGGCTCGTGTGGCATGGTTGCGCACAACTTCTGCCTGACCAGAGAGTGGAACCTGGACTCGATGGCCAAGAGCGACTACGCGAGCGAATCTACCAAATGCATCATGTGCTGCTCGGCCTCCTCGGCCGGCGTGGTCGCCCCGGGGGCCGCCGCTGCCGAGCTGGCGTCCAAGCAGCACGTCTTCCCGTCGGGAGGGTACGGGACGCTCTGGGAGCTCGTTCGATCGTTGTATGCCGTCGATTTTAGGGACTGGAAGAAGGAGCAGAAGTTCGAGCTGGTTCGCATGGTCACCCTGCTGGTGGCGGAGAGTCCGGTTGTGAGGGACCTACTGGACGGCGACGCCGAGCGCGAGCGGGCCGCCAAGGCCAAGCTCCAGTCGTGCCGGGCCGAGCTCAAGCAGCTGCAGCAGGAGACAAAAAAGCTTTCTGCGACGCCCAACGACGCGGGCAAGGCAAACGACGGCGAGAACGGGAACGGGAACGACAAGGGCGCCGAGGCGCCCACCGCGCAGCAGTCGCGCGCCATCCGCGAGGTCGAGTCCAAGCGGGAGGGTCTCGTCATGCAGATTTCGAAGATCGAGGAAGAGCTCAAGCACTTCAAGCCGAGCCGCAAGCAGCTTCTCGGCTTCGACCGCCACTGGAACAAGTACTGGTCGCTCCCGTCTGGCTCCCTGGACCGCCCCGAGCCCTTCATCATCGTGGAGCACGACTACGCGTCCGCTGATGGAGTGGAATCGCCGGATATGGCGTTCTATAGGGGTATGGACGCGTTGGAGAGCCTGATCGAGTTTGTCAACGAGAAGGCTGCGCGCGAGAGCGTCCTCGGCACCAGGCTGACCAAGCTCAAGGACGCTTTTGCTCACGACGTCCAAGATATGGATGTCGACGTGGCTCCCAACGATGCCGCGAACGACGCCGCCAACGGTGTCACCACGGACGATGCCGACAAGATGTCGTCGCTCGAGCGGTTCAAGGCGACGCTGCTCGAGTTTGGCAACGGCCTCCCGAACGCGTCGTTCAACGAGGTTCGCGGCACCCAGGCCATCCGCGACGCGTGGTCCAGAAAGACTGCGTCGATGAGCTCCCCTAACGAGGCCATCGCTTTGCTGGTGGCGCTCGAGCGCATGCTCGACCCCACCTGCTTCAAGGTGCACTGGAGGAGCTGGGGCGTCCCGGCCCCGGATGCGTCCTTGGCCACCAAGAACCTCGCGCCGGCGTTCATGCGCCTCGAAAACCTGAAGAAGGCCGTCAAGCTGTCCTCCAACCGTTCCTACTCGCTGTCCATGCTGGACGTCGAGGACGTCGGCGCGGGAGCTGGAGACCAGGAGGCCGACGAGGACCAGGATTCGGAGCTCGCCCGCAACCTGGACGCCGAGCTCAACCGCAGGCGCGACACCAAGTCCAGGAGGAACTGGCAGGTGACGTCGCCGAGGAACAGGCGGGGCATGAGCATCGCGAGCTACAAGGAGGAGAGCGACGACGATGATGGGCGCCGGGCGGACGATCCGGACGAGTCGATGCCGTCTGGTTCCGACGACGAAACGACCGAGTAAGGATACGGGACCGATTTGGTTGATTGTAAGCATTATGTATCATTTAGTAGTTCTGAGAGCGCTGCTTGAGCTTTGCCAGCCGCTCGGCGAGGTTCTCTACGGTCGGGACTTTCTGCGCTGCAGGGTCGCCGCCGCTGCCGTACGCAGCGCCGGTCGAGGCGCCCCCGGACGCCATCTCTTTGAGGCTCTCCTCGATGTACGAGCGGAACCGGTCCTGGGTGGCGTGCAGATACCTCTCGACCATCTGCGGGTGCCTTCGCTTGAGTTCGAGCAGCTCGCGCATTGCCACGCTCTTGACGTTTGCGTCCTTCGATGTCACCCTGCTCAAAACGTCCTTGAGCTTGATGCGGACCTCCTCGTCGTCGCTGCTGTGCTGCGAACCAAGCATGTGCGCGCCGGCAGACGATGCTGACGAGGCGGAAGGCGCCGGCGGGGCGGTCGTCTGCATGCCGACGCTGGTCGGCGCGCTTTGCTCATCGGTCGGCAGCTGGTTCATCTCCTTGAGCATCTTGAGGTTGATGTCGATGTACCTGAAGATGATGGGCTGCGGCTGCGCGTGCCTGCCGGGAATGCCGGTCGTGTACTGGTACACGTGGTACCCGACCAGCTTGCAGATCTGGTGCAGGATGGTCTTGACCATCCGCAGCGGCTTGTCCTCGGCCGCCGAGCGCTTCCTGATCTCCTCGACGCCGAGGAACATGAAGTAGTCGTGCAGGCACAGGAGGATAAACGAGATGTCGACGTTGACGTCCTTCGAGTCCAAGCCCTTGGTCAGCTTGATCAGGCACTTGACGACAAGGTCGTTGAACTTGGCGACGCCATCCGGCGCGAGCGACTTGGTCGGGGGCGAGCGCAGGAGGTGCAGGAGGGCGGCGAACGCGTAGTTCTTGTTCGAGGCATCCAGCATCTTGGCAACGAGCACATTGACAGCGCGCACGAGGGTCGGGCCCTGCTCGAAGCACAGCAAGCCATGCTCGTCGACGAGGCTGCACAGCAACAGCGCGATGGCCGTTCGGAGGGTTCCCTGCGGGATCGACAGCGCCAGATCGTCGATGCTGAGCCCCTGCAGGAGCGCGTTCAGTGCAAACTTGCATCCCCTCGACGAAGGCGGGTCTTTCCGCTCGGCGACCTGCCGCGCGGCATCCGCAAAGATGACCTCGAGCTGCGCGCACACGGCGAGGACAAACTTGTCGGCCGTGTTGGCCAGCACCGCGAGAACCCGTCTGGAAGGCGGCTGGACGTCCTTGGAAGTCACCATCATGATGTCGGAGCAGACGTGCTTCGTGGCGTCGACGGCCTTGTTCAGGTCGGCCGAGTACATGAGCTCGATGTTGCGCTCCCACCGCTCCTCGAACTCGCGATCGCTGAACTTCTGCTGGCTGTATTCTGCTCGAGGCACTTCGTTGTCCGCGGACAACCCCGGCGTGGACTTGAGCTCCACGGGCACCGGCGTGCGGACGCCGGCGGCAGTGGCGGCAGTGGCCGACAGAGAATGGACGACTGGCGGCGGCGCCCTCGCCGCCGACGACGACGTGACGGCATCCATGGCAACGGCCTCCACGGCGTACGTCGGAGGCGGCAGCGGCAGGTTGTCCAAGGGGACCGGGTCCACATGCATTGGCTCGGGGTGCGACTTTTGATGAGACTGGGGGTACTCTTCACGCTCCCACTCCCGCTGATACTCCTGCGCATGATCCGCATGCGGCTGATGCTGAGCATAGGCCACCTGGTCAAACTCGGGATGATACTGGGGAGGCTCGTCGCGCGCCACGGCCACGGCCTTTGCGGTGGCGGCGATCGAGATGCCGCCGCCACTGCCGGCCTTGGGCTTGGCCGACCTGAGCTTGCCCTCAACCATCTGGCGGTCAGATTCGTTGACCTTGCTCAGCATCAACGTGAACTGATCGTGATCGACGCCCTGGTGGATGGCCTCGAGTGCGGCAACGGCGGCCGATCGCAGCGCTGGGTCTCGCTCGCCGACGAGCAGGGACAGGGCGACCACCGGCCTGTTTCTGGCGCCCAAGATGCACCTTCCGCCGTTCTGCTGGACGATTTCCACCAAAGCCGAACAGCACTCGACCTTGGAGCGAGAGTTCTTGGTGCCCAGTCCGAGGACGACGAGGTCGACGACCTTGGCCGGGTTGTACACGGACGCCGACAGGACGAGGATGGTCCTGTACGCCGATCTCAGGTAGTCCTGGTTCTGACCGCTCTTCTCGATGACGGCCGGGAGGAGGATGCACGCCTCCATGTCGCTCAGGCGATACCCGTCGTCGGCCAGGTGCTCGAGGACGAGCCGCAGAAGATCCAGCGCCTTGAGGGAGGATTGCGTGTTCTGCTCGCACAGAATGACAACGATCCATTGGAGGATGAGATCTAGGGACGTGAGGATCTCGTTCATTTGCCCCGAGGCAGCCTCCGTGAGGGCCTCGAGGGCGTCCACGTGGTCCTGGAAGTCCTTGCTAAACATCTTGGCGCAGAGGGCCGTCGATGCCACAGAGCTCAGCATCTCTTGGAGCTTGGCGCGGTCGCTGGCCGACGGGGGCTCGAAGCCTCCCGGCTTGGGCCGGAATTGCCGGCTCCGGGCGCCCTTGCCCTGCCCCATCGAGAGCGACAGGGAGAAATCGTCCATGACCGACGGGCGCTTGACCGCGCTCTTGATGGTCGACTTCGTGGTCGACTTGATGGTGGACTTGGCGGCAGATTTGGGCGCCGCCTTGGCGTCGGGGGTCCGAGCAGACGCGGGCCGACCGGAAGCCATCCGCGCGGGCGTCGCCCCGGTCCGCGCGCCCGGGGCCGCGCCGGGAGCTCGGCCCTTGCTCTTGGCGCCAGAAGCGCCAGCAGCGCCAGCCTTTCCTTCCGCGATTTTATCCAGCTGCGCGGCGGTGCTCCGAACGGGGGCCGCCTTGTCTTTGGCGCCTGCGGCAGCGGCCTTGAGGGCCAGCTCCTTGCACCGCGGGCTGGGCTCGTAATTGTCGACCATCCACTTGAGCGCCATGACTTTGCCCTCGGATGCGCCCTTGGGGTTGGAAACAGCGTCGATCAATGCCGAGAAAAGCCGATCCTTGGGGCACGTTCGCCCCCAGGCGTCGAGCATGCCGACGACGGCCTCGCGGACCTGCTTCTTCATGTCTGCCAGGTTCTCCACGGCCCCCGAGAGCAGCGCAGCGTGGGCGATCCGGTCGAAATCTGGTCCAACGGCCGTCGCGAGCGTGCCAACCAGGGTGATCGACCTCGCCGCCAGGTTCCGGTTGCTGTCGCCGAATCGCTTGCGGAGGGCGCCCAGGAAGTCGGCCGGTAGATCGGCCGTGATGTGCTTTGCGGACGCGACGACCTCTTCGACAGACTCGACTGCCGCGTTTCGCTCCTTCCAGTTGGAGCTCATCAGCTGCGCAACGAGCGACTCGCCGAGGGACCTGCTCACGTCGACCCGATCGGCGTCAGCGACCGCCTCTGTGGCTGTCTCTGCGTCGCGGCCGGTACCCGTGCCATCGTGCGCACCATACTGATCGATCCCGTCGTTCGATACGCCGTTACCTTCGTCGCCGTTGCCGTTGCCGTCGCCCTGGCCGTCGTTTCCGCGGCCGCCACCGGGCATGCTCGATCTGACCGCCAGTGTGGGCCGGTACGAGCCGTCCATCGGGTTCTTGGCGAACGTCTCTTGCAGAGAGGTCGCGAGTGCCGGCTTGAGGGATTCCATCAGTGCGTGGAAAGGACCGGGGCCGACCTGCGAGTGGCACTTGCCCAGCAGCGACAGCGCCTTGGCCTTGACGTTCGGGTCGGTCGAGCTGAGGTCGTCCTTCATCCACGCCACGAGGCTGCCCTTGCTGTCGATGTTGTTGTACCCGAACTGGTCGATCGTCTTCTGGATCCACGCCAGGCTCTCTGCGAGGACCTTCGGGTTCTTGTGCCAGGCCGCGCGCTGGTGCACCAGGGACACCACGTACTTCGGGCCGACCCGCTCGCACGCGGCCGTCAGCGCGGCGCTCGCCTGCGCCCTGTGCTTGAGCTCGTGGATCTTTTCCACAGCGCCCTGCACGATACATGACGCGTGCATACGTCCAAAGTCTCCGTCTCGCGAGACCTCGGCAGCCTTGGTGCCGACCTCGAACAGCTTGTTCAGCACCTGAAAGTTCTTGTCCGACCATCCAGGCAGGTGCGACATCGAGAGCAGCAGCATCGAGCCGTCTGTGCCACCGGCCGCGAGTACGTCATCGGCGCGGTCGACAATTTGAGACATGGCCTCGACGCGTTCCTGCCACAGGGACGACTTGAGGTTCTCGACCAGCTCGGGGCCGAATGCCCTCGCCAGAAACTCCTCGGCCGCCTCTTTGGACACGGTGTTCTCAGCGAACATCGCGATGCTCACGTTTCCACCCGATCCCTGAGAGGCGTTCGAGGCAGTCGCGGCAGTCGTGGCGGTTGTGGCGGTCGTGGCGGTCGTGGCGGTCGTGGCGGCAGTCGGCCTGGTGGGGGCCGTCGTGCGCCCCATCAAGGCGCCCGCGCCCGCGGCCGACGGCTTGGGCCTGGGCTTGTACCCGGCACCGGCACCAGGAGCTGATTTGGTCGACGAAGCCACGGGTGTGACTCTCGCCGCCTGTCGTGGCGCCTTTACCTCCTTGATGGCCTTCTCGAGCGCGTCCTTCCGCTTGTCGTCGACGCCGTTCAAGTACGGCTTGATGGCCGCAAAGCCTCCCATGGTCGCGCCGAACGCCACCACGGCATTCTGAGCCTGCAGTCGGACTTTTGCATCGGCGTCGGACAGCAGCTTGACCGCGGCCGCCAGCGAGTCCTTGCAGAGCCCGACGCTCTGCCTAGTCTCCCGCTCGACAAGGAACACCAGGTACCGCAGCGAGTCGGCGAGCATCTTGGGGTTCTTCTGGGTCAGAGCCGATGCTACATCGTCAGATACGTCCTTGAGAGAGTAGCAGTAGGTCGCAAACGTCTGCAGGCACGATTCGGCCGCCTTGCACATGACCGGATTCTTCTCCTTGAACCTGGCCATCACGTCCGGGCACAGCAGCTTGGCGTTGCCGGCAAAGTCCGCCCGCAAGGCCTTGGCCATTGCCTCTCCTGCCATTGCAGCCGTCGCCGCGCAATGCACGTTGGCGTCCTTGCTCAGGATGACCTTGAACTCCCGCACCAGCGACGCGTAGTCGCCGCCCTGCTGCGGGTCGAGGCGCACCGCCTTGGACGCGGCGTCCCTGACCATATCCACCGCCGCTTTCCGCACGTTCCACTTCTTGCTCGAGAAGCAGTCCCAGAAGGCCACCGCTTCCTCGTCCGGGTCCAACTTGATCTTGGCCTTTTGGAGGGCCGGCATGATGTTGGCCGGCTCGGTAAACTCGTACGGATCCACGTCCTCGTCCCGTTCCTGGCCGCCACCGATGCCGTCACCGATACCGATACTGGTAACGCCATCGGCGACGTCGACATCCATCATCTCGACGTCGTCCGGGTACGCCCCCGCAGACCCCGACGCCGCCGCCGCCCGCGCCTTCATCTCCTTCTGCGCCCGCTTCGTGTACATCTTCTCGCCATCCGAGCCATTCGTGCCACCCGCACACTTGGCAAACCCGTCGAGCACCTCTTTCTGCATCGTATCCGGCAGCTGCTCCAACAGCATCCCCCGCACGGCGGCCTCGGCCCGCTTGGACGTCGCCATCAGTGTCACGACGATGTCCTTGACGTGCGTCCGCACCGTCGCATCCCGATGCGCGTACAGCTTGGCCTTCGCGATGCCACCCAGCACCGCCTTGATCTCCGCTTCCATGCGTCGCTGATCGTACTCTCCGGTCCCGTAAAACCCACGGACAATCTCGAGCACCGCCTCCAGCGCCGTGGCCACCGCCTTGGGCACCTTGTGCAAAAACCCCCCCTCGACCAGCCCCTCGATCACCGCCATCCCCTGGTCGACCTCCACCAGCGCCCCGCAGACCCCCACGCTCCTGACGAGGGTCGTCCGCTTGGATGCCTTGAGACACTTTGCGGTCAGCTGCTTCATACACGCCTCTGTCGCGCTCTGAAAGACGCCAGATGGATCGCCGCCCTCCGAGAACACGATAATTGAGCCCAGGGCATCCACATAGGCGAAGAATGCGTCGAGCGCCTTGTCCATCACGTTGGCGTTCGTATCGCCGATCGAACCGGCCAGCAGCTGCAGGCACGCGCTCACGTCCATCCCTCCCAACGCGTTCGACAGCGCCTCCCGGTCCGACGAGCACGAGGTCTGGTCGACGACGAACTCGAACGCATTGGATCGCACGCGCCAGTTGGTGGACGCGACTCGCCTGTCCAGCGGCCAACTCTCGCTCTCGCGGATGACCGGGTCGTCCTCTCCGACTGGTGCACCGCTCATTGACGCAGGCCCGAGAACGAGGGCGGTGGGAGTTTGAAATTTGCGGATCAATCGACCTCGATTTTGTCGAGGCAGGTTCCAGTTCCCGTCCTGGTTAAACCACCGTGGTTGCACCAGAGTTTCCCGGCCGTATTAATTCTTGTAAGCCCGGCTGCCTGGCTACTACTGGCTTACAGTAGTGCCAAGAAAGATAGCCAAAGTTGTCCGACATCGTGTCCGGCATCGGCTACACTGTAGATTACAAAGCGGGATCTAGCTCTTCGTCGACGCAACCACCTGATTTGCCAGGCTGAACGTCCGCAGGCTCAGCCCCCGTGCCTTTTCCAGCAGCTGCTCGTACGAGCTCATGCCCTGGTTCGTGATTTTGATCGTGCCGTTCCCGCTATCGATGGAGGCCTGCAGCCTCGAGCCCCTGATCAGGTTCACCAGCCATCGCTCCGTGTCGTCCTTCTGCATGCCCAGTTGCTTACTCAGCGCCTCCATCTCGATGCACTTGTGGATGGCGCAATACTGCGAGAAGAGCTGCTCCCTGGCCGCCTCGATAAACGCCTCCTTCTTCGCCACGAGGAAAAAGTCCCCGTCCAGCACGGCACCGCACTGCTCCAGCTTCTCTTGTGCTCCCTCGAAGTCGTAATCCACGAACAGACACCGCACAAACTCGGTGATCGGGTCCGAGTACTCGTACTTCTCCTGCGAGATGACGCGCACCAGGTCCTTCAGCAGCCGCGTCCGCCTCTTGCTCACCAGCACGGCGACCACCAGGTACCGGAGCAGATGCGGCGCACACAACTGAATCGCCGTCAGATACCGATCCTGCGTGAACAGGTCCACTAGACCGCTCATACCGTTCTCGTGGTTGAAGAACACAAACAGCGACCAGTGCATGAGCCACGACTTTTGCTGCAGCTGGCGCTGCACCGGCGCAAACGTATCGTTCTCCAGCAGCTCCTTCAACTTCACAACGTCATCCAGAGCACTCTGGAAATCCTGCAGCAGGATGCTCGACGCGATCCGACCCCACAGGGCGCTCGTGTTCTTCTCCGGGTGGCTCGACAGCGTCCTGTAGTGATACAGGTACTCGTGCGCCGCGTTATAGTTCCCGCACTCGAACATCCACTTGGCGAACGAAAACAACGCGTCCACGTGCGCCGGGCCGATCTGGAACTCGTTCTGCAGGAAGCTCAGGTTCTGCGCCCGGTCCGACTTCAGCATCTTGACGTTCTCCGCCTTGGACAGAAAGTTGACGATCGGCGTCACCTTCTCCTTCAGCTCGGCCAGCGTCGCCAGCACCTCTTCCTTCCGCTTCTTCAAGTGCTCCGGGACCTGGTGGTGACGAATTAAATCAGTAGGTCAGTGAGTGAGAGGAGCGAGAGTACAACGAGATGGGTTTCCCGTGCGAACCGCGATTCGCCGGCCCCTCCGCGCGCGTCCATCCACCCATCCAGACTCGGACATTTTCGTGACGTCTCGCGACGACCTCGGCCCGGGGCGAGCGGCGACCGCGACGAAAAAAGCAGGCAGCCGACTTCGTCGTTCGAATTCCGAAATCCGGACGCTCCGCTGCCCGGAACAGGACAATCGACGCACCTCCTCCGATCCACCGTTCCGTTCCTGATACAGGTCGATCGCATAGTCGACCATGTTGGTCTTCTCGACGATACGAAGCTTGGCGTCCTCCACGCCATCGATGCCTCCCCTCGATTGAAGGAACTCGATCACTGTGAGCGCCAGGTGCGGGTCAAAATGGGCGCACAGTGTGCCACTGAGGTCGTATGATGACGCCATCGTGTGAAGTGATGAATTTTCTGCCCGAATTTTTTGCCCACCGGCCCGAGTTGCTTCTTTTCGCCCACAAACTCAGTCGTGGCCCGGTGTGTTCACAACACATTGATTACTTCGCGTGTCACACAGCTCCAGTACGATACAATGATGGCGATCCGTGCGATGTCGACCCAGAGGCTACACAGCCTGACCGCCAGGGCCAATTCCGCCAAGACCACGCATTCTATGGGATTCCTCCGGGGCCTCCGCAAGGCCTCTGTCGTCGCGATGGCCGCCAAGGAGGCCGAGGAGAAGGATAATGCCGGCGCTCTGGCTGCTGCTGCCGCGATCCTCCCCTCTGCCTGGCTCCTGAACGAAGGTGCGTGGCTGATCACCAGTGTCAGTCTCTGAAGGGGAGGGAAGGGAGGCCGTCGTCCGAGCCGCACACGCACTCATCACACACCATACATACCGTACACTCGACAGCCCCGGCCATGGCCATCGGAAGGGAGTACGGGATCATCGAGGGACAGATCATGTCCCTGATGCACCCGGCGTTCATGTTCTTCCTGCTCGGTTCGTCCCTATATGCCGGTTACCTCGGTTTCCAGTGGCGTCGTGCTCGCGAGCTGGTGACGGAGATTAAGGATCTGAAGGCGCAGCTGCCGAAGCCGGCGGAGGGAGAGGCGCCGACGACGACGCCGGAGATCAAGAGCCTGGAGGAGGAGCGCAAGAACCTGATCGGACAGAAGCTGAACGAGAAGCATCACAACTGGGGGTCGTTGATTTTGGGTCTGGGGACGATGATGGCGATTGCTGGGCCGACGAATACGTTCCTGAGGACGGGCAAGCTGTTCCCGGGGCCGCACCTGTACGCAGGCGGGGCGATGGTGGTGCTGTGGGCGGCGGCGGCGGCGCTGGTGCCGTCCATGCAGAAGGGCAACGATACATCTCGTAGCTTGCACATTGCCTTCAACGCCGTGAACATCGGGCTGTTCCTCTGGCAGGTGCCGACCGGACTGGACATTGTCGCCAAGGTCTTCCAGTTCACCACGCTCCCCTAATCCCAACTCGATTCTTTCATCTTCACATTTGTTACCCGCTGTTTGAATTGGCAACATCGTCATCGTCTTTGTCATCCTAGCCGTGGCCGAGGCGGCATGTTGCCCATCATCCCGGGGGGGCCGGGCTGGAACTGGCCGCCCATGCCACCCATGCCACCCATGCCACCCATGCCGCTGGGTGGGCCGCCGCCCCGTCCCATGCCGCCGCCGCCCTGCTGGAACCGGTTCTCGCGCCGTTCTTGCCGCACGACCCGAACAGGCCGGCCGTCGACCTCGACGCCGTGCATCCCCTCGATGCAGCGCTGGACGGCCTGCGCAGAGTCCAGGTCCACGATGCACATGCCGCGGCTCTTTCCGCACGATTTGTCCTCGATGAACTTCATTCCGGTGACCCTGCCGCCCGAATACTGCGTGCAGAGCTGCTCCAGCTGCACGTCGGTGGTCCACCAGCACAGATTCGAGACGAAGACTGCGTTTTGCTCCTGCTGGCCGTCCATCTTCCGTTCTTGCTGCTGCTTCTCCGGTAGATGTGCGTCTCGCTCGGACGTTTGGTGTAGGAAAACTCGGGTGGGGAGCAACGTTTTTTCGTTGTTTTGATGTCAGCCCCTCGTGACACATTCAGTCGGAACGAAAAGGACACTGCGAATCGAACGGGACCACGGCGGCTGATCCAGACATCGAGACATCGACGTTAGACAGGAAGACGACGACGGGATGGCAGCAAAAGCAGCAAAAGCAGCAAAGGCACTGGCAGCGGCGTTCAAGTCGACCACGATGCTTCAGGAGGTGCGGTTCACGCTCAGCCCCGTCTCTGCCGGGAGCAGTGGGCTGCGGGACCTGCTGACGACGTCGTATACGGACATAAAGAAGGAAAACCCGACGCTGCCCATCCTGATCCGGGAGCACGAGGAGAACGCGGCGACCGTGACGGCACGGTTTCCGTACGGCGAGGAGCGGAAGCTGAGCCTCGAGGGGTGCAAGCGGGACGAGGTCGTCGACAAGGTCAAGGCCCTGGTGGGTGCCGCATGACCTCGCGGCGGGAAGGAGACATGTTGAGAAGGATGTGAGTGTAAAACCCCTTCACGACATTTCTATCCCCAAGACATCCCTATCTACTCTACCACCGCATGGCAGCTTGACGACGACAGACAGATACACAGCACGAATGAATGAACGCAGCGTTGACGACGAGGGCCCGCACAGTGTGCTACGGAGCTTCCCCATCGAAGAGTTTCGAAAACAGCCTGGGCGTCCGCCCGACCACGACCACTCGCGGTGCCGCATTTGCTGGGAGGAATTCGACGACATCAATGATACGTACATGGAGACGTTCGTGGCGCCTTGCGGCTGCAGGGGAACTCTGGTGAGTGATTCGGGTTCATGAACCCAAGATTCGGGTTCGGGCGACACGTCGCCTGGGATATCCCGATTCCACCCCTCACTCGCTCGCTCGCTCGCTCGTTCGTCCTCATTGCAGGAATACGTCCACGTTGAATGCATCGCGAGATGGTCGCAGCACCGCCATCGCCGGTGCAGGGACGAGTGCGACGTGTGCAAACAGCGGCTGGACTACCCGGGAATGAAGCAGGTCCATTCCCACGCCAGGCGAGTCTGGGCGACGAATCGGCTGGTATCCACGGCCATTCGCCTGTTGCAGCACTACATCGTCTCGCTGACGCTGATGGGCGGCTTGGAGACGGCGGCAAACTCGATCATGGCGTCCATGGTGGCGTACAAGCAGCAGCAGCTGGAGGGGGAGCGCGAGCAGTCCTTGCAGCACACGTCGCACGTGAACAACCTGTTGAAGGCGATCATGGGCATCTCCATCGCCCGGATGGTGGTGTGCCGACGGACAGACGTCGTCTCGCACGTCCGGAAGGTGCTCCGAAGCGTGGGCTGGGGCGGGCGCATCGTCGGCCGCGTCGTGTCCGAGCGGCTCGTTATATGACTACAGCAAGACTGATTTTCCGATTTTCCGATTTTCCGATGATCATTCATCTTCATTCATCTTCAGCGTCCGACAAGGAAGACCCCCTCGGCGTCCTCTTCGCCAAAGGCGACGTGCCGGCCCTCGACGCACCCAGGCGCGTCGTAGGCATCTGCGCCACAGCAGTCCCAGAATGAGAGGATGCCCGTGCCGTGGATGGCGGCGAGCGAGTCCTGTGGATCGTCCGAGGCGCGCAAGAAGCCGAGCGCCTTGGCCTTCTCGCCGCCGCTCCAGTTGGCGCTGTGATAGCGGCACGAGTGTGCGGTGTTTTCAGACTCCCGATAGCGCTGCCGACACCGTCGGCAGAGCTTCGTGGGCTCCTCGGGGGGCTGCCGCTGGGGGGGGTGGGATGCAGAACAGGTCCTCGCTGACGACGTAGAGGGAATAACTCGGCGAAGCGACGACAACGACACCGTCTGCGTCCCCAAGTGGGCTCTATTAATCAACATCCGGAGTTCAAAGCAAAAAACGGTTCCGAGTGTCCATCGCGAAACTCGTCCTCCTGCCGCATCGCATGTTAGTCAGCGATGGATAAGGAGGCTCTCATCGTTCCCGCACTTCTAAACACTCTCTTGTCACAATGCAGCTCTCCCTTTCCTCGAAGATCAACGTCAGCAAGTCGTTCGCCGCCCGTGTAAGTTACTGTCCCGTCCCGCACGCTGAATTGTCCGATGGCCCACCACTCTGGCTCGTCGACGCATTCGCCCGTTTGCTGCCGCTGTTCGCCTCTCCATCGCCGCCATCGTGTCATTTTGATTCTCGATGGAATTCCGTGGGCGGCGATCGAGACGAACGACGCGGGGGCCGTCGAGATTCTGGCCTACCATTTTGGCTGGCTGGAAATTCACCTACGTGGCGCTCGACTCGTCTGCGTCCCCGCCGCTGGCTCGCCCACGCGTCGCTCGCTCGCAACTCACGCATCGTCGCTCTCCGTTCGCACACCGCAGAGGGCCGCGAGGACCAACATGAAGGTCTCCGCCATGGCCTTCAAGGTCACCCTCAAGACCCCGTCTGGAGACCAGGTCATTGAGTGCGACGACTCCACCTACATCCTCGACGCCGCGGAGGAGGCTGGAATCGACCTGCCGTACTCTTGCCGCGCCGGAGCCTGCTCTTCCTGCGCCGCCAAGCTCGAGGCCGGAACCATCGACCAGTCTGACCAGTCTTTCCTCGACGACGACCAGATGGGTGCTGGATTCGTGCTGTCGTGCGTCGCCTACCCGACCTCGGACTGCACCCTCTCCACCCACCAGGAGGAGGCTCTCTACTAAATCTATTTTTGTGGAGGCAGCAGCTCGAGATCGCTCGATAGGAGCGATCGCAGTCGCGGTTCTCTAGATTGGAAACATATCGATTCTTTTGTCTCTTGGACGGCGATTGTGTAATATTTTTACTCCAGTCGATCTATGTATCATCCGTGTAGTATCGTGTCGAGCGGCGCGGGCGTTCCCGTGGGCTGGGGTCGGGGCCGGGCCCGTCGCCGACACCGCCAGCGCCGCAGGTCAGCAGCGCGACGCGCAGCCGGTCCCCGCCGGCGGCCGCGAGCGCCACGGATGCCGCGACCAGCACCAGCGCGTACGCAATGAGGGGCAGGCCGGACAGCGGTATGCCGATCAGGTTCTTCTCAAGCACGACGTCGTAGAAGAAGTCGTCCGTCTCGTGCCGCATCTGGCCCAACGACGTCACCCGAACGGTCAGCAGGCAGTTGGGGTGGTCCCGCACGCGCCCTGACTCATCCGTCGAGAAGACGAGCTTCTCGGCGTGCAAGAGCCGCCTGTTGCGCGTCGTCGTCCGCGTGTCGCCCTTGTCTTGACAGTCGTAGCCGAAATGGATCTGGGCGGACCGAGTGCTCACGAACGAGACCCGCATTTCGTACGTCCAGTGCGGCTCCAGGCCGATCGGTCTGTAGGCGTTGGGCGGCCCGTCTATCCGGATGTACTCGTTCTCGACGGGCACGTCGACCGTCAGGGGGCGACCAGGGGGAGTTGGGGAGGGGGAGACGAGAGAGAACGAGAACAGGGCCACCAGTGCGAGCAGGGACCACACCCTGCACGATCGCCGGCGTGTAGAGCCCATTAACGCTCGACTCGGTGTTGGTGCTACGGTGGCACGTGCTACGAGCGAGCAGGCGAGCGCGCGAGTCGATATTTCAAAAGCAGGTTCAAAAGCGCCGAGCCGCTCTCCCTCTTCTCTCCCTATCCACGCCACGCGTCTCTCCCGCTCCCTGCCGTCACTGGCGCACCGCACGCACGCGCCGCGCTCGCCTCGCGCAAACGGAGGAACGACGACGACGACATGGCCGCGAAGAATGCCAAGTCCCCTGCGTTGGTGGAGGAGGAGGATATCATTCGCAAGCGCTTCCTGACGCAGACGTCGGTCGTCACGACGACGGGTCCACCCTTCAACAAACTCGTCGCGTCGGTCCGGCAGCTCGAGGCCGCGACGGGGGAGAACAAATCGTCAGTCACGGATGCCGTCCTCTCCGACTTGTACAGTATCGAGTCGTACATCAACAAGCTCGAGATGATGATGGGCGCCTACTTGAAGGAGCAGGACGTCTACCGGGAGAAGCACGCTGAGCTGCAGTCGTCGATATCGGGGTGCGTCGCGTCGATCGATACGTGCAAGTCGGAGCTCGAGGCGGCGCGGAAAGAGATGGCGCAGTCCAAGGAGTACGAGCAGGTCAAGCAGCAAATTGTGAAGATTCCGGCACGGTCGGTGACGCTGCTTGAGATCGAGGCGGTCAAGCAGGAGATTGACGAGCTGCGGAACCAGCAAAATGCGGTGGAGCGGCTGACGAACGAGCGCATCGGACAGTTCCGGTCCATCCTCGACCACATCGAGCAGGTGGACCGCGAGCTCTCCGGTGGAAGCGGAGACGGAGGCGGAGACGGAGGTGGAGACGGAGGCGGAGAAGGAGGCGGAAGCAGAGGCGGAAATGGCCAGGAAGACGACGTCGATATCGATATCGAGTGAGGTCCGACAGGGAGCCCTGGAACTTCCCGTCGGGTCGGGGCGTTGGACTGTGGGAATGACGTTGTCGGAGCGCAGGAATATGGTCTCGGCGTAGCCATTCGTCGAGTAGTAGTAGAGATCACCCGTGCTTAAGCAAGCTCGCTTTGATCAAGGGGGGTCACCCACCGAAGTAAGGTAGTCACCCAGAACAATTTATACGGTGATGATGGCGCCAAGAGGGCTCCTTTTGTTCGTCTTACTGCTTTTTACGTGCAGTGGCAGCGCACGGGCCAATCTGTTCGACGATTTCGTCGACTTTATCACGGCCCCATTCAATGGTACGTACCTTCGTGGCAAATGAGGCGGTCTGTCCGGCTCGCTGCTGCAGCCTCGCGGTCGGGCGAGGCTGTACCTTGCTATCGTTAATTTTATCTCACGTCTCGTCGCTCGCCCGCTACACCGCAGGATTCTTCGGCGGTGATCCTCCGGATGCCGGAGAGATCTCGCTCCCGGACGCGACAACTCGACCGATCCCCCTCTCGCCGTCGGGTGGCGGGGGAGGCGCGTCGTTCAGCCCGCCGCCGGTGCCGATCAGGCCTGTCGCGAGCCCGCCGCCGCCGGTGATTCTGCTACCTCCACCGTCGCCGCCGCCCCCGGCGGTTACCATGCAACCGCCCGCTGTGTTGATACCGATCCCGTCTCCATCACCTCCGGCATCGCCATCGCCATCACCGCCGTCACCATCGCAACAAGCGACACAACCACTGGGACCAGCCACGGCAATTCCGGAAAAACATCGAAACAAACCGCCGCCGCCGCCCGTGTCGCCGCTGCCCTCGTCGCCGTCGTCGGCATCCACGTCTGGGAGCCCGAGCGACTCTGGATCGTCGTCGTCGTCGACGACGACCATCATCATCGCCGTGGCGTGCAGCGTTGGTGGAGTCATTCTCATCGTTGCCGTCACGCTCCTGTGTTGCTATTTCAAGAAGCGGAACGGAAAGAGCAGCGGAGCGGCGACTCGAGGGAGTCGTCGCGACCTGGAGCAGGGACAGAGCGGCGTGAACGGTGTGAACGGCGTGAACGGCCAGAAGAGGTCGTCGAGGTCGACGACGAACAGAACGACTACGACGGCGACCGGGGCGTACGCGTCCAAAAGCAGGCTGCAATCGTTCGATCCGTATGCCAGCTCGTACAACGCGGCGGCTGCGACTGCAGGTGTGGGTGCAGGTGAAGCTCCAGCTCCAGGTGCGATATCCACAGCCAGTGCTCCAAGTGCAGTCGGAGGGCGGATGGGCCCGATGGCGGCCGCGGCCGCCGTGTCGACCGTCACGGGCCTGCGGCCACCCAAACCGCGAGAGCAGCAGCGAGAGCAGGAGGTCAGCTCGCCGGCTCCCAGGCACAAGAACGACGCCACGGCCCAGTGGCTCGGGCTCGCGCCCGCGGCCGCCTCTTCCCAGCAGCAACGGCGACAGCAGCAGGCGGTCCATCACCACAGGCCGACGGCGTCCCAGTCCGATAGCCTGGTGTCCAAGTCGTCTCGACTGTCCTCGTCGTACGATATCGACTTTTCGTCCATCCAACTCGACAGAGAGATCGGCAAAGGGTCGTTTGGCAAGATTTTCAAGGCCACCTGGAACGAGACTGCGGTCGCCGTCAAGTTCCTCGTCGAGTACGACCCAAAGGACCGGTTCCATGTCGACGGCCTCTCCGGAGAGCAATACCAGCGACAGCAGACGGAAAAGCTCATGCAGACGCTGGAGGCCGAGGCCGAGATACTCTCAGTGATGCGACACCCGAACGTCGTCCAGTACCTGGGCGTCTGCACGGACCCCGAGTCGATGTGCATCGTGACCGAGTACTGCGGAAACGGCAGCTTGGCCGACGTCATCCGGAAGAAGACGCTGACCTGGGACATGGCCACGCGGATGATGCTCGACGCGGCCACCGGCATGCTCTACCTTCACTCGAGGGACATCCTCCACTGCGACCTCAAGAGCAACAACATCCTCGTGGACACGCACTACCGCACCAAGATCTGCGATTTCAACATGTCCAAGCTGATCGAAGAGAGCACGGGGAGCTCGATCAACATCCAGAACCCGCGCTGGCTGGCGCCCGAGATCTGCGAAGGGTCCGACACGCACTCGACCGCGTCCGACGTGTACAGCTTTGGGATCGTCATGTGGGAGGTCCTCACCGGGAAAATCCCGTGGCGAGACTCCAAGCCGTGGGAGATTGTCCAGCTGATCAAGGACGGCGGCCGGCCCAGCACGCCCAACTTCTGGGACTGCACCGACGCCCGGGGCGACGAGCTGATCGCGTTTGACGAGTACGTCAAACTGATGTGTGCGTGTTGGGACGGCAACTCGTACTCACGGCCGACGTTCCAGGAGGTGGTCCGCGAGCTCAAGGAGATTGTCCTGTTCACGAGCGGCGGGGGCGGCAGAGGTGGCGGCGGGGGCGCGGGCGGGGGCGCGGGCGGGGAGGGGGGTGGGGACGATGACGGCGGCGCCGACCCGCGGCTCTTCAGCAACGCAAGTACCAAGGTACTCTTCTCCAACCTGCGAAGCAAGTAGGCGAGAGGACTGATATTCCTGCCTCGAAACTCCACATGAATTCTGTGTGAACGAACCACATACACGAGAACAACCAACATGCCTATTCGTATTGGAATCAACGGTACGTATCCTGTGCCGCGACGGATCGCCGAACCCTGCCCGTTCGGGCGTGTTCCGGGCAGCCCGCCACCACGTCTGATGGGCGAGAGATCGCCCAGTAGCCACGCACCACAGCCGTATCCGCCCTGCTCGAGTCGCGTTCCGTACCGTATCGCAATCATCCGTGATATGGCACACGGGGCGAGGGAACTCCTTCGCCGTCGAGCCGAATCGGCGCCGATCGTCCCTGTACCCCGTCCCCCAGTCCCTTCGACTCCTTTCACGCTTCACGCTTCACGCCTCACGCGCGCGACCCTCGTCCCGTCCCGCAGGATTCGGCCGCATCGGCCGCCTGGTCATGCGTGCCGCGCTCGAGCACCCTGGCGTGGAGGTCGTCGCCTTCAACGACCCCTTCACGTCTGCCGAGTACGCGGCGTACATGCTCAAGTACGACTCGGTCCACGGTGCGTTCAAGGGGACCATCGAGCACTCGGACGAGGGCATCGTCGTCAACGGCAAGCTCGTCAAGGCGTTCGCCCTCCGCAATCCGGAGGAGATCCCCTGGGGAGAGGTTGGCGCCGACTACGTGTGCGAGTCCACCGGCATCTTCACGCAGACCGAGAAGGCCAAGGCCCACCTCGCGGGTGGCGCCAAGAAGGTCATCATCAGCGCGCCGTCGCCCGACGCCCCGATGTTCGTCGTCGGTGTCAACCACGAGAACTACGATGCCGCGAACAACGACATCGTCTCCAACGCCTCGTGCACGACGAACTGTCTCGCGCCGCTGGCCAAGATTATCGACGAGAACTTTGGCATCAAGGAGGGGCTCATGACCACCGTGCACGCCACCACGGCCACGCAGAAGTGTGTCGACGGTCCGTCCGTCAAGGACTGGAGGGGAGGTCGCGCTGCCGCCAACAACATCATTCCGAGTTCGACCGGTGCCGCCAAGGCCGTCGGAAAGGTCCTGCCGCACCTGAACGGCAAGCTGACCGGCATGGCCTTCAGGGTCCCGACGCTGGATGTGTCGGTGGTCGACCTGACGGTCAACTTGAACAAGGAGGCGAGCTACGACGACATCAAGGCCGCCATCAAGAACGCCTCCGAGGGACCCCTCAAGGGCGTGCTCGGCTACACCGAGGAGGACCTCGTCTCGCTCGACTTTATCCACGATTCGCGTAGCTCCATCTTTGACGCCAAGGCCGGAATCGCCCTGAGCTCGACCTTCGTCAAGGTGGTGAGCTGGTATGACAACGAGTGGGGGTACAGCAACCGCCTCGTGGACCTTGCTTGCTACATGGCCATGAAGGACGGCCGCGCGACCGCCGACGAGGTCAAGGCGGCGACGGCCAATACGGTCGCCAGCATCCTCAACTAGCCGAGGGATGAGATGGTGGAGGGAGGAGGAGGAGCTCCACTTCCGAATGACTCGCAGCAGATGAATGTAACGCAAAGAAGCTGGCGTTTTTATCATGGGTCGTTGGGACGATGAAGATGATCGTCAGTGGGCACCTGGTCCCCGGAATCGTGGAGAGAGAGAGGAGAAGACGGCAAGAACGGGTTGGATGCACGAAGCGGAGAGCGACCGAGGAGGGAGCGGAGCAGAAGCAGAAGCAGGAGCCCGACGCGGGGCGAGAGGAAGGGCAGCGACAGGGACAAGGGCGCCAGGTGGGGCAAGGACTATCGGGAGAATACGGACAGCGGCCCGGCCGACGCAGGAGCTCCGCCGCAAAAGCCCGAGTTCGGGCTGAGCGGTCTCCTGGCGGCCGAGACAAACACGACCGAGGGTGGCGTGTTGCTCAAGCACCAGGAGCCGCCCGAGAAGGGAGTGCCCTCGGACAAGTGGCGGATATACATTTTCAAAGACGGCAAGCCGCTCGATCAGCCGCTGAAAATCAGCTCGCAGAGCAACTATCTGTTTGGCCGCGACAGGAGGGTCGTCGACGTTGCGACGGACCACCAGAGCTGCTCCCTGCAGCACGCGGTCATCCAGCACCGAACGACTGACAAGAAGGGACAGGTTGCCGTGCGTCCGTACCTCATGGACCTGGGTAGCACCAACGGCACGTTTTTAAACGGGGACCGGGTCGAGGCCTCGAGGTACTACGAGCTGCTGGCCAAGGACGTTGTCACGTTTGGAAGCTCGACGCGGGAGTACGTGCTCCTCAAGGAGTGAGTTGTTGTATTTCTGTATCCGCGTATCCGCGTATTCGTTTACATGATCAGCACGCTCTCTCTCTCTCGCGCGCGCGCGCTCTCATGCCGCCACGTCCACCTTCTTCCGCTTGCACCGACGGTCGAGCGGACGCAGGGCCGGGGCAGCGACGACCGGCTCGGCCGCGGCTGCCAGCGCGGGAGCCGCTCCGAGACCTCCCGCCTCTTCGGCGTCTCCCGCTTCGTCGCTCGTCGACCCGGCCGACATTGATGCGGTGGAGGACGCGGCGGTGGCAGCGACGCCCGACCGCCGGGCCTGGCCCAGGCCGACCTCGCCCAGGTCGTACTCGGCGAGCTGCGCGCCGCCGAGTTTCCGCAGCCAGATCTGCTGCGCGCTCGTCAGCACGGTGTTGGTGAAGTAGTACAGGCTGAGTCCCGAGGGCAGGTTGAGCGAGAACCAGAAGATCATCAGGGGCAGACCAAGGTACAGGCCCTTTTGCACGTTGGCGTTCTCGGCATTGGGGTCGATCGGCGGCGAAATGATCGCAGAAGAGATGTACTGCGCCACGAGCAAGGCAACAGGCAGCACCAAATACGCGGAGGCGAGCTCCCAGCCGATGGGCGGGTGGCCGTCCACGAAGGGCAGCAGCCAGGCGGTGCCCTCGCCGGCCCGCTGGGCGGCCACCGACGTCGGACCGGCCAGGCTCGGGATCCAGTAGAATCCCTGATTGTCAAGATCTCCCTGTGATGCGACCGACGAGAACGACCTATAGAGCCCGATGAAGATCGGGATCGTGGCCAGCGTCGGCAGGCACCCCGCCAGGGGGTTGATGTCGGCCTTCTCGTAGAGCGCATTCGTCTCTCGGCTGACGGCATCCTTGTCGTCGCCATACTTCTCCTTGATGAGGTCGATCTCCGGCTTGAGCTTCTGCTGGCTCATCGTCGCCTCGACCTGGATCTTGGTCAGCGGGAACGTCAGGGTCTTGACGAAGAGCGTCAGGCCGACGATCGACCAACCGTACGAGTACGGCACTTTGTACGTATCGAGCCCGTTCTGGATGAACCGCAGCGTTCCCTCGAGCCCGTCCACGAGGGGCGCCAGCCACCCGTTGTCCACGGGGGCGTCGGCGGCCGTGGCAGAGGCCGTGGCAGAGGCCGTTGCGTCGGCGAGCGAGAGCAGGGATGTGAGGAGCGCCCCTGCATCGTGCTGGTGATGATGGTGGGCGAGCAGATCCGCGTAGATGTCGCCGTTCTGGACGAGGTCCTGAGCATGCTCTTGCAAGGCCACGAAGGCGTGTGATTTGACCGTCGTTCTCGTTGTCGTCCTTCTCCGGAGCGAAATGCCCGGCGGAGATGTCGTGGGTGACACATGCAGGGAAATCACGCGCTGCATTGTGCGTGTCCTGGCGCGATTTTCAGAGTCTCTCGAAGAACGGAGAATGAGGAATGGATAGCCTATCCATCCTCTCGTAGAGGCGACACCGCCTCGCCGACCACCACCTCCTCCTATACATATACCTCCCTCGTCCAATCCCTCTCCCGCCGCGTAGAATCCCTTAATTACACTGGTACTCGTAGCAAACCAGACACGTTCAACGAACCAAACCTAGCCACCCGCCTGGGCCGCCGTCTTCTTCCTGCTCTGCGTCCGGGCCTGGAATCCAGCCTTGATCGCCGAGACGGTCCTCGACGCACCGCACTGCTGGCAGCGCAAAAACATGATACGCGTGCCCGAGTCCCTATCGAGCAGCGTATCGGGCGACTTGCAGCTATTGCACAGGACGTACTCGTTCATGTACCGCCTGAGACAGCCTTCAAAGGCCTTGGGCAGGAATCGACCCTTCAGGATCAACCGCTGCTGTCCGTCCAGCGATCCGGACGTACCAAGCTCGGCGAGCAGGTACTGCAGCAGGTGCTCCGGGTTCCTATTCATCGACTTGGCCAGGTCCATAAAGTTGGAGAAGACTGTCTTCTTGGTACCTTCACGCGCCACCTGCGGCGGCTTGAGCGTCGTCCTGCGCCTCTCTCCCGTGAGCTCCGGGTTGTTCTCCTTCAGGATACCGAACACGCGGTCCAGCAGCTCCTCGTATTTATAGTCCCTGTCCGAACCGTCCCACGGCAGCCCGCCCGCAGACTTGCCCGTCTCTTCGGCGTCCGCACCAAAGTCGTCGTCCACCCTCTTCTTCGACTTCTTCTTCTTCTTCTTGCCCAGGCTCAGATTCAAGTCGTCAAGGCCCAGGTCGTCGTCGTCATCTCCCTCCTTGACGTCCTCGGCAAACGTGATCTTCTTCTTCTTCTTCTTCTTCTTCTTGCCAAAGTCCAGCGACCCGCCCACGTCCACCTCCTCGTCCTCCGGAGCCTCCTCCTCCTCCTCGTTCACTGTCAGTCAGTCAGTCAGTGTCGTTGTTGCCGGCGTGAGTCGTCGAGTCGGGTATTGGTCATCAGTCGTTCAAACGACGGGGACGGCGGCGAGTCGATGCGCCACCGAGATATCGAAACGTACGCTTCAGGTCCTCGACCTTCTGTTCAATGTCGTCCTGCGATGGGAGGGGGCGTGTTGGCGTGCGCGTGAGAGACGGGAGACGGGAAAGAGGCCGGTCGGACTCGAATGCCGCCGAGGGCGACCACGACGACCACGACGGCTGGCCTCGGGGGTGACCGAACGATCCGAGAGCAGTAGACCTACCGTCATGGTGATGATGATCCAGGCAGGCAGCGTATAAATAACTGGCCACTCCGGGGTAGAGTAGACCATGGTGGTTTTCGAGTTGCAAGGACGAGAGTCAAAACGATCTCGTTCGCCTTGGCGTGGCTTGACATCGAAAGCGAGCGCAGGGTACTCAGCTGAGACTGCGAAGGACGAGACGCGAGCGGTGAGGTGAGCAGCGGGGCGCAGCGGGACACGAGAGCGTGCAGAACGAACATGATCGGCCTTCTCCTGCTGGGGTGGGCAACGGTGGCAGCGCTGGCGTCGTCCGAGTCTTCTGGCGGCAGTCGCAAGGTGAACGTGGACCTGCGGGCCACGTGGAACGCGACGTCCCTGGTGCACGAGGCGGCCGAGTGGCTGGGCGACTCGGCCTCGGCGGCGGACCCGGCCAAGTTTTATGCGTTCGCCGAGGCGATGATGCCCGGGTCGGCTTCGACTGGACAATCGGAGGGTCGGGAGGATGTGTGCTGGACGAGGCTGCACGCGGCAATGGACGGCCTGGTGGACGGGCAGCTGCGGCAGGTGAGCAAGGTGGCGCTGGCGTCGCGGCAGTATTCGCCCCGGCTCGAGACGTTCCGGCAGCTGAGCGAGGCGAGTGATCCGGGGGAGGGGGCGTGTTGCTGGGCGGTGCTGAATGGGGAGACGGTAGTGACGGATCCGCGGCTGGTGGCCGATGGGTTGCTGGAACTCAAAAGGGGGGATGGAAACGGGAAAGACGGGAAAGAGCGCGTGTTGGACATCGATCATCTGTGGGGTGCGACCGCTCGTGATACGCATGCGCGGCGTCGAGCTACCGGCGCCCCGACCGTGGCCCTGTACGGGCCGATGGACTCTGCGTGCTCGGCGGCCATGCACGGGGCCATCGTCCGAGCCATCGGAGCGCAGGACTCGTATCATATTTTGTACGTGTGGCGTCCGATTCCGTTCCGTCCGGGTGCGTGCGAGGACGTGTCGTCGTGCAGCACGCTGGGCGCGGGAGGCCCGCTCGTCATCCCGGGCTACGGCGTGGAGCTGGCGCTGAAGAGCACCGAGTACAACGCGCAGGACGCCAAAGCGCGGGAAAGTGGCGCGGAAGTGAGTACCGTGGAGCTGACTAACCCCGACAAGCTGGAGATTCGGCTCGACGACTTTGCGGACATGGGCAAGCACGTGCTGGAGAAGATTGCGGCGTCGGACGACGGGCTCGGCACGCTCAAGGCCATTTCGGAGGACTTTCCGAACATGGTGGACGCGATTGCCGAGGTTCCATTGTCCGAGGGGACGACGGAGGCCGTCGAACGGCTGGCGGCGTCGGTGGTGCAAGACGCCAAGCTGCTGATCATCAACGGGGTGGCCATGGACCCGCAGGACGTGAGCTGGCACGAGATCCTGGAGACGATCCGGACCGAGTCTGAGTTTATGCAGGCGCTCCATGACATCGGCGTCAGTTCCGAGGCCGTTTCCGCGCTGGTGGCAAAGCGGGTCGCCAAGCGCGCCGGCGCGGTCGACTTCCGGCTGGACTACCGCGCCGCGGTGGGCGGCGAGGTGCTCTGGATGAACGACATCGAGACGGATCCGATGTTCGTGGACGCCCCGTCCGAGCTCCAGACGATGCTTGAGGTGGACTTTATGGGGCAGCGGCCGCCGGTCCGACGGAACGTGTTCACGGGCGTCATGCTCGTCGATGTGTCCACCCGTGCCGGCGCCTCGGCCATCGCGACAGCGTCCGAGCTCCTGCGTCAGGGATTTCCGGCCAAGCTCGGCGTGGTTCCCGTCACGAGAGCCGGAGGAGACGGACACAGAGATAAGGACGGAGATGGTGGCCTGGCAACGGCGTTTGTCGCGACGGCCTTGGGCTCCTCGCCGCGGGTAGCCGCGGACGTATTTGTCGGGGCGGCAACGAGGATTCCAAAGCATGCTTGGAGGAGCGAGGATGCATACGCGGTGGCATTGCGTGCGAATCTGGCCGCCGACCCGCGTGTCGTCTCGCTTGCGAACGCGGCCGGGGACACGGACAACGAGCATTCCGCGACAGCGGCGTATCTGAAGCGCGCGGCGGCCGCGATCGAGTCGCTTGGCGTCGATCTCGGCGAGAGCTTTGGCGAGGAGGACGACGCCGAGGAGGGCGAGGGCGCCAACAACGACGACGGCGGCAACCATCCGCGTGTGAATGGGGCGCTGTTGATGAACGGGGCCGTTCACACGGCGTCGTCGGCGTCGATGTGGCGATCGATGTTCGTCAACGCCTGGCAGGTGGAGAGCGAGGTCGTCGCCCGCCTGATCCAGGACGGCACGCTGGTGGACGCGTCGACAGACCTGCTGGGGGACATCCTCGAGGCGCGAGGCGCGGTCCCCAGACTGAACCCCCGCATCATCAAGAAGCGGACGGATTTGAGCGGCGTAGATGCCACGGTCGAGGACCCGCACGTCGACCTGCACGTCCGGGACGTGCAGGCCGCGCTCGAGGCCATCCGCGCGACCGACATCACCTACGTCCACGGCGGCGATAAAGACGTCTCAGTCACCCATTGGATCTTTATCGACTCTGAGAAGGAGACTGATCCGCTGGCCGATCCGCTGGTCGAAGAGGCGAAGAAAGCCGCCAAGGCCGGGCTCCTGACGTCGTCCAGGGTCGGGGTTATGGCGCTCGATTCGCCGCTCGCCGGGGTCCTTGGGATCGCCGGGGACGGTCCAGGCGTCGTGACCAACGGCCGGTTCCTTAGCAATCGATTTGGAGACATTACTTCGGACGACTTTCTGCTCCTGCAGCGCGTCGCGCAGATGGAAATGTTTGCGGACGACTCGCTGCTCGAGGCGCTGAAGGACAACGTCTCGAAGTATCTCCAGGAAACGCCTCGAAGCGACTTGGCAGTGGTGGTGTCAATGATCATGACGCAGTACAGCGGCTCCCGGCAGGTCCAGCCGGAGGCCGTCGCGCTCCTGGACCGGGCGCCCCCGGTGACCAAGGTTGTGGCGCCGTCCAAGTTTTCGTCCACGTTCCCGACGGCGCCGCTGCGGATCCGCTCGCTGTTTTCCCCGCTGTCGCCGGCCGGCCAGCAGCTTGCGCCCATCCTGGCGTTCCTGCACGACTGGTTCCACGCCGACATCGAGGTGGTGCTCAACGTCGAGCCCGTGTACGCAGACTTGCCGCTCAAGAGCTACTACCGATTCGTGACGCCCGACATGGAGGCGGTGGCGACGACGAAAACGATGCAGTCCCTCAACCACGCCCTCGTCCCGGGCCTCCCTCTGCAGGACATCCTGACGCTGGGCATGGACGTCCCCGAGCCGTGGCTGGTGAGCGCCGTCCGGAGCAAGCACGACCTCGACAACATTCAGCTGAGCAACGTCGAGGAGATGGACGTGGAGGCGACCTACCAACTCGATCACGTGCTCGTGACCGGCATGGCCTTGGACGTCGGACGGATGACCCACCCGAGGGGAGTTCAGCTCGAGATCTCGCGCGGCGACACCGTCACGGACACGCTGGTGATGAGCAACTTGGGCTACTTTCAGCTCAAGGCCAACCCCGGCATCTGGGAGCTCCGGCTTGCCGAAGGGGCGAGCCGGGAGATTTACCACGTCAAGGACCTCAAGGACTTTCTCGACGCCGGGGTGGTTCGTGATGGTGGCGATGGTGGCGACGGCGAGGCCGACGGGATCGTCGCGGTGACGTCGTTCACGGGAAGACACATGATGCTCGCCGTGGAGCGGAACGAGGGCCAGGGGGGGCGGGACGTGCTCGACGGCGCGTCGGGACATGCCGCGACCGGCGGCAGCAACGAGAACGACGAGGACGACGACGACAGGATCCACGTCTTCACGGTGGCGAGCGGGCACATGTACGAGCGGCTCCAGTCCATCATGATTGCCGGTGCCGTGAAACGGTCGAGTCGGAGGATCAAGTTTTGGTTCCTCAGCGACGTCATCTCCCCCGACTACCGGGACATACTGGACGTCTACGCCGACCAGTACGGTTTCGACTACGAGCTCGTCACATACCGATGGCCCACGTGGTTGCGGAAGCAGACCGAGAAGCAGCGCAAGATCTGGGCGTACAAGATCCTCTTCCTGGACACGCTGTTCCCGACGAGGCTCCGCCGCGTCCTCTTCATCGACTCGGACTCGACCGTCCGCGGGGACCTCGCCGAGGCGTGGGACATGGACCTCCAGGGCGCTCCCTACGCGTACACGCCCATGTGCAACGGCGAGGACGGCGACGAGATGGACGCGTACCGCTTCTGGAAGCGCGGGTTCTGGGAGGAGCACCTCAAGGGAAGACCGTACCACATCTCAGCGTTCTACATCGTCGACCTGCAGCGCTTCCGGGCCCTTGCCGCGGGAGATCGTCTCCGTGTAGCGTACGATCAGCTCAGTAGGGACCCGGGATCGCTGGCAAACCTCGACCAGGACCTCCCCAACTTTGTGTCGACCATGCCGAGCGGCATCCCGATCCACTCGCTCGGGCCCGAGTGGCTCTGGTGCGACAGCTGGTGCGACTTGGGGGCAAGATCGCAGGCTAAGGTCATCGACCTCTGCAACAACCCGCTGACCCGCGAGCCCAAGCTGGAGAGCGCCCGGCGCCTGGTCGCAGAGTGGCCGAGCCTGCACGACGAGGTCGAAGAGTTCACCAAGCGCGCCCGCGGCTGGCTCAACGGATCGATATCCCGCGAGCAGCTCGAAGACCAGTCGTACAGAGTGACTCTGACGAGCGTCGAAGAGAACCCTGTCGTCGACAACGTCGACCACGACGAGCTGTAATGTAACGAGTGGTGGTAATCGTCGTCTTTAAACTGTGACATATGCTTCCTCTCGTCGTACGTACGCGTTTGCACGCACGCACGCGTTATGGCCAAAACTTGGACTCGTCATCCGTCACGTCGAGGGCACCCCCCAGGAACTGGAGGATGAAAAACCCGAACAGCGGCGTCAGGTCGATCGTCCCCATCAGAGGAGGCACGAGCCCGGAGAACAGCTTGAGGTACGGGTCGGTCACCTGCCGGAGCGCCAACCACGGCTGCTCCTCCCACTTCGTGAACGTCGGGAACCAGCTCAACAGCACGCGCACGAACAGCAGGAGCAGGTACAACTTGATGAAGGACGCCACGGCCTTGGTGATGATCAGGAACGTCGGCGTGCTCCCCGACACCGCCGCGAACGGAACCACCATCGCCAGCATCCTCATGCCCCGAATGCTCTCCTTGATTTGCCCGTTGATCGCCGCCGCGTCCGACTCGGACACGTTGGAGAGCTGCGCGGCCTTGGCAGAGAAGGCCTTGGAGACGTTGAGCACCTTGAGTCCCACCAGCGAGAGGAGCGAGTGAGAGGGGGGCTGGGACGAGGAGGGGATGGACGACATCGCCCTCGCCGAGACGCGCGGGCAACGCCTCGCTGTCGTCGCTGTCGTCCGGGACAAATTCGACAGAGGTGCATTCGCCTTCGCAGCGCCTTTCTGGCTATGGTACGTGCACAGCGACTTCATCATGCCATTCACTGTCTCGTATTCGGGGTATGTCCACACGGCTGTGGGGCTAGACGACAAATTGTCTCTGCTGGGGCGTCCCACTCCGAACACTTGTTTTTGTCCTTCTCTCGTCGGAGCTGCCCCTGCCACCGCCAGTCAGCGACTCCGACACCGATTCCTCCTCGTTTCGTGCCCTATGCGTACTTCTCTATCCGTCAGACCGAGCGCCGCCGAACGACCCGTTGGATATAGATCGGAGCAACGGGTTTGCAGGACAGGACCCTTCATCACAGAAACGCGTAGGACAAAGCCGACGTCGTCAACGTCGACAACAAGAAGAACGAGTGTCGCCCTCGCAGCGAGCAACGTCGACGACATGAACTACGGGAATGCCTTCCTGCACGACTTCTGTCTCGGGATCCCCTACGGGCTCTGCCTCGCCCTCCTCGGATGCATCGCGCTCGCCACGCCCGGTGCCCTGAAGTACGGCTGCTTCGTGGCAGGTAGCGGCGTGGCGCAGATGGTGATGTCGTCCAAGTCGCTAAGTAGCTGGAAGGAGGGACGCAGTCACAAGGTGTGGACGGCTGCGTGTCTGGCCCTCTGCGTTGGGCTGACGTGGGTGTCGGCGTCCCTGTACAGGCTGGGGGCGTTTCCGCTCGTGTCGGGGACGACCGCCGCCCTGTCTGGCTTTATGTGTGCGTTCCTCGGGTCGAACGTTTTGTTGGGTGGGAACAAGGCGCCAAAGAGCAAAGAGTCCTGATGATGATGATGATGATCCGTTACTAGGTAGATCAGTGCCTGTCCATCTGCCTGCAGGGTCGAGACGAAGCGACATCAACGAAACCGGTGTGTGTGTAAACAACGTAGTGAGAGCGAGCGCGTCGCGGCGATTCAAACAACAGGGAATATAGGGTACGCACCGTAGTGTGACTGCCGCGGCGGGGTCGATCTTGTTGAGCTCGACAAAGATCCAGTACTTGAAGAGCGAGTCGAGCAGCACGGGCACCGTGGCAACAAACAGTTGCAAACTGTCGGTCTGCGCCGCGAGACCATAATGCCGGGAAATCAGCGACAACGCGGCCGTCCATCCCTCCTCCGAGTGGTAACCGAGCAGCGTATCGGTGACCAGGATGATCAGAAACGCCTTGGCCGTGTCCGACAATCCTCCAAACACGCGCCCGATCGTCCGGAACAGAATGGCCCGCGGCGAGTTCTCCTGGCACAACAGCACGAAAAACACGGCCGCCGACGTCGAGTCACTCACGATATTCAGCAGACAGTTCTTGTTCTCCTCCCTTTTATCCGCGGAAAACGCCAACGCCTCATCATGAAGGTGCCGAATCAACTCCTCGTCCGTGAGATCCGGAGCCTGCCCCAGCGAACTGATCATCCGCAGCTTGATCTCCTCCCGGTGCATCGCCTCGGCCCCCTCCACCTTCTGCATATCCGAGAGCGCAAACGCATTCGCATCCATATTCGCCGCCCAATCCCACAGCGGATTCGCCAGCAACCGACTCACGACAAAGCCCACCGCCAACGGCACCCCCACCAGCACCCCGGCGTACTTGATCGCCTCCCGCGACTCGTACTGGTTCGTGATCGACTCCACGAAGACCCGTTCCTCCGCCTCCTCCGCCCGCAGCAAAACCCGATTATAAATACCAGTCGGATCCACAATCGGCCGCAGATACTCGTCCCGCGTCGTCGACCTCGCCCCCGCCCGCCGCACCCGCCGGGCAATCACCTTCTCCCGAAGCTCGGCCACGTCCTCGTCGTCCTCGAGGTCCACCACGGGCGGCGTCCCACTCCACTCGTCCCAGTCCTCCTCAACAGTCTCCGAAGACCACTCCTTGATCGCCTTGATCCGCTTCTTGCTCGACGGCGACTCGCCCTGGTCGCCCTGAGATTCGGACGATGGCGAAGACGAAGACGCCTCGTTTTGGGGAGACGGGGTCACGCCAAGCCACCTGCCAATGTTATCCGCTACATCCCGAGCCAGTTCACTCTCCCGGTTACCGCGATCCCGTGCATTGGGCTCCTCGGCCCGTACGAACGCAATTCTTCTCTGAGAGGCCAGGGATGCGGGCGGGCGGAATGCGAGTTTGCACGCGCCTCGCATCGGGTATTGGGGTATTGGGGGGGTGCGTGTGTTGCCCATGATAAATTGTTGTTGTGGCTCAACGAGTGGTGGCACCGGGGATGGGCACCTCTCTTGGCGAACCCCAACAGCGGAGCAGCGGTGAGAGATCGAAATCCAGTTTTCCAGTCCGAGTGCCTGGACAGGTCGTCGTGAGCGTTCCAGTCCAGATCTGGAAGCGAGCGGGAGAGCGGGAGAGCGGGAGAGCGGGAGAGCGGGAGAGCGGGAGAGCGGGAGAGCGAGACAGAGAGCGAGCGACATGGCCACGAACATTTGCACCCAGATACCCGCTCAGTCGCCGCAATGTGGCGTTGGACGGTGCAGTAGAGGCGTACGTCGTGTGTGTACCGAGGCCCAATGGTCGTCGAGGGCGAGGATGCCGAGGATGCCGAGGATATCGAGGACATCACAGACAACGACACGGACACAGAGAACGAGAGCAGAGGCCACCCGTTCGACAACGTCCGCCCCCGAGCCGCTGAAAAACCACCGGGTGGCCGTGTTGTCGGCGCGTAAGTCGGCGGTGTATCCGATCGTCGAGCTTGACAAGCCGATCGGGACGTATATGACGCTTCCGGCGTCGCAGTACTCGGTGCTGGATGCGCAGCGGATTGAGCGGATCGACGAGACGTCGTTCAAGTGTTACGTCGGGGGCATTAATTTTCTGAATTTCCGGGTGGAGCCGGTGCTTACGTTGTCTGTGATAGTCGGGGAGCGGGGGCCGACGGTTCGTTTGTTGGAGACGACGCTGGAGGGGTCCAAGGCGGCTATTGAGGCGAACAGTAAGTTTACTGCGACGATGACGAACGAGGTAGCGTGGCAGGATGGGCGGGAGAGTCGTGGTATTGACGTGGAGGGTCTGTGTATCGCGTCTGATACCTCGCTGACGGTGACGTTGCAGGTGCCTCGGTGGTTCGTGGTGCCGGTGTCGGTGGTCGAGTCGAGCGGGTCCAAGATCATGCAGAAGATCCTGGACGTGAGTGTGCCCAAGTTTCTGTCGCAGCTGAACACGGACTACGCCAAGTGGTGCGCCGGTGATGTACGGGATACAATGGATGATGGGTGATGGGTGATGGGTGCGTGTACTCAATTCACACTGTATGAAAGAATGTGGACGTACATAATTCTCTCATGATCTCCTCGTCGGCCGCTTGGCGGTAGCCTTGGCGCCGTTTGCGTTCCTTCGACCACCGCCGTCGCTGTCGTCGTCGTCGTTGTCGTCGCGGGTCCCGCCAAAGTCGAGGCGCTTGCGCTGCTGGGACGCCGTGAGACCGGTTCCGCCGGTTCCGCCAAATCCGCCGTCGAGGTCGCTGTCGGTGCCGCCGACGGAGATCTTGTTGAAGCGCTCCTTCTTCAGGGTCTTGGCTGGGGTGCTCGTGATGGCGCTCGAGCCAAACATGCGGCGCAGCCACTGCTCGAAGGCCTCGTGCACGGCATGGACGTACCTGTTGAGGGAAAGAAGCTGGAGAGTGAGACGAAAGCGCGCGAGGCCTCGGCCGTGTGCGAGAGACGCGTACCTGACGTCGGCGTTCCTCGAGTAGACGCGAAGCCGCTTCTCCTCAAAGTCGTGCATCATCATGCTCGACATTTGCTCGGGGCGAAGCTTGCGCTTCTCGTTCGACTCGAGGTAGTCGTAGAAGTGCACGTGGTCGAGCGGGTTGTCGTCCTTCATCGAGTAGTTGATCTTGTTCTCCTGGATGATGATGTCGGCCGCGTTGAGCTTGACGTCGCTGCCGCCGTAGCAGTTGACGATGTCCTGCGCGGACGGCGCCTTCCACCGCCCGCGCTCCAAGTGCTCGGTCGGGACGGGCGCATCGGTGACGTACTTGTAGAGCTGGCGCCGGCGCAGCCGCGCGATGATGTCCTGGGCCGACTCGATGTGCGTGACGGTCGACTCGTCCTTCAGCGACCAGGCACGGCCGTAAAAGTCAAAGTTCTCGACGTAGTCGAGCAGGTTGTCGTCCAGGCGGAGAAACGCCTCGGGGCTCCAGATATCCTCGGAGAACTTGAGCGCGCGGTCGGCCTCGAGCAGGGCGTCGACCACCATGAACTCGATGGCCTTGGCCTTCTTGTGGGTGTAGACGGCGCGGTGCATGAGCGCCCTGGCGTGGAGTAACTCGTAGATGTTCGAGTACTCGGTGTATTTGTAGCAGATCTCGTCGTCGATGACCTTGGAGAACTGCATGAGCCTGGAAAAGTTGACCGACAGGTTGACGCCGCAGTACAGCGCGTCCCTCGCCAGGTAGTCGAACTTGTCCACGTCGATCGAGTTGCGTCCGTTGGCCACCACTTCGCTCAGCCACCGCTTGGACGCCGACGACCCGCCCGCCGTCGGCTTGACCGTCTGCTTGGACGCCTGCTCGGTGCTCGCGCCGTGCCCGGACGTGATGTACTGCTTGACCCGCCGGAGGTCGTCCTCCGAGATGACGTCGACGTGGTTCTCGTCAACCAGGTGGTCCAGCACCTTGGCGCTCATGTCCTCGTGGTCCCAGTCCTCCACGCCCTTCTGACGCAGGAACTCCCGCTCAAACACGTGCGAGAACGGCCCGTGGCCGAGGTCGTGGCACAAGCCCGCCAGCTCGACGATCTGGATGTCACTTCGGTCCACGTCGGGCAGCTCGGCGCGTTGGAACGACCACAGCTGCTGTGCGAACTTTTGCGCGAGGTGGGCCACGCCCAGGCTGTGTTCGAACCGGTTGTGCGAGGCCCCCGGGAAGACGTAGTACGTCATCCCCAGCTGCTTGAGCCGCCGGAGCCGCTGGAACTGCCGCGTGTCGAAGAGCACCTTGGACTCGGCGCTCAGTCGGTACGTCCCGTGCACCGGGTCGTTGATGATCTTGCCGTGCGGCTTGCCCGAGGTCGACGACAACGTGCCGGGTCCGCTGCCTTCTCTGCCTTCGGTGCCGTTGATGTGTCGGCCGAGGCGAGCGAACGTCGTCTGTCGATGCGGCGGCTCATGCATTTGGACGGCCTCCTGCGGCGGGGTGGTTGGGGAGTGAGTGTGAGAGTGAGAGTGAGTGTGAGAGTGGTTGTGGGCGGTGGGTGCACAGGAGGAACAGAGCATCACGACGTACGCTCGAAAGGAATGCGTCGCTGGCCATCTGCGAAGGGCCACCCCCGTACTCGTCCAGCTCGTCCATGGGATCTCGTCACGTCACGTGAATGTGCACTCGGCTGAGAGGCGTGAATGAATGGCGAGTTTCTGAACAGACTCGGTTCGTTTCCCCAAAGAAATTCACCCCACATGCAATTTCAGGACATCCTGTCACAGCGACGACAGTTCGAGTGACGTATATCGTACGCAATGCGGGTGCAGGCGTAGCAGCACCAGCAGTGGGCGCCGAGTTTTCACACACAGACGACCATGGACGGGACCACGTCCGCCTCGTCCGCCGTCGACCGGGGAGCGCTCGAGGCCTATCTGCGGGCCAGGAACATCCTGTCGGGGCCGTCATCCGTATCGCACATCGCCAAGTTTTCGCACGGGCAGTCCAACCCGACGTACCTCGTCCAGTTTGCCAACGCGGCCACAGACGCGATCGTCCTCCGCAAGAAGCCCCCGCCGCCGATCCTGCCGTCGGCCCACGCGATCGAGCGAGAGTTTCGGGTCTTGAGCGCTCTGAACTCGGTCGGGTTCCCGGTGCCGCGACCGATCGACCTGTGTGAGGATCCGTCCGTGCTGGGCACGCCCTTCTACCTCATGCAGTTCGTTCGGGGCCGCATCCACGAGAATCCCGCCCTCGAGGACGTGTCGCAGTCGGACCGGCGGCGACACATCTACCTGGAGATGGCGCGGCTCCTGGCTAGGCTCCACTCGATCGACCCGGCCACCGTCGGACTCGCGGACTACGGGAAGCGCGGCGACCAGTACGTCGCCCGACAGGTGGAGACGTGGAACAAGCAGTTTGAGCGGTCGGCGTCGTCGCCGGAGATCCAGCGCGCGATGCGCGCGCTGTCCCAGCGGCTCCGAGACTATTCCGCGGCAGGCGGCTCGGCGGCAGCGGACGGAGCCGGTCGAGACGGTCACCGTCACCAGACCGTCACCATCGCCCACGGTGACTTCCGGCTGGACAATATCATCTTCAGCGACGACGGGGCGCGCGCTCCCGTCGTCCTCGCTCTGCTCGACTGGGAACTGTCGACGCTGGGAGACCCGCTGGCCGACGTGGCGTACTCGTGTCTGCCATACTACATCCCACGCGACTGCCTGCCGGCGTTGGCGCTGCCCAAGCCGCTGCCGCCTGGCGTGCCGACCGTGGACGAGTACGTGGACGCCTACTGCGCCACGCGGCGGATACGTCGCCCCAGCACGGCAGACTGGAACTTTTACGTGGCCTTGGGGCTGTTCCGGCTGGCGAGCATCCTGGCCGGTGTGGCCGCCCGCGTCAGGTCGGGAAACGCGTCGAGCGCGCATGCGAAGGATCTGGCGTCGGATCAGAACGTCCTCGCCCTCGCCGACATCGGCCTGCGACTGGTGCAGGCGGGGCCTGACGTCGCGGGGTCTGGTGATGGGCCCGACGACATTGTTGAGCAGGTTCGGGCTTTCGTGCGCGAGCACGTGCTGCCGGCCGAGGACGGGCTCAACGCCCACGCTCGGTCGGACCGGCGGTGGACGATTCCGAGGCAGTTAGAGGATCTGAAGGCCAAGGCCAAGGCGCGGGGCCTGTGGAACCTCTGGATCTCTCCCGAGCTCGCGGGGAAGCTCGCTATCGAATCGGACGTCATGATGGGCAGAGGGTTGAGCAACCTGGAATACGCGCGGGCGGCCGAGGTCATGGGATACTCCAAGTGGGCGCCCGAGGCGTTCAACTGCAGCGCGCCCGACACCGGCAACATGGAGGTGCTTCTGCGGTACGGCACGCCCGAGCAGCAGCGACGGTACCTGATGCCGCTGCTGCGGGGCGAGACGAGGTCGTGCTTTGCCATGACCGAGCCTCGGGTGGCGAGCTCGGACGCGACCAACATCGAGTCGTCCATCGTCCTGCAGAGCGACGGATCGTACGTGCTCAACGGCTCCAAATGGTGGATCTCGGGGGCGTGCGACCCGCGATGCGCGTTTGCCATCTTCATGGGAAAGACCCGGTACGACGGCCCCGTCCACAAGCAGCAGAGCATGGTGATCGTGCCGATGCCCGACCCAGGCGTCAAGGACGTGCGGCCTCTAACCGTCTTTGGGTACGACGACGCGCCCGAGGGGCACGCCGAGATGACGTTCGACAACGTTCGTGTCCCGGGCGACCACATGATATTGGGCCATGGCCGGGGATTCGAGATTGCGCAAGGGCGGCTCGGACCGGGCCGCATCCACCACTGCATGCGGCTCGTGGGCATGGGCCAGCGGGCGCTGGACCTGCTCCTGGAGCGGATCCGGGAGCGCAGCACGTTCGGCAAGCGGTTCGACGAGCACCAGAGCATCCTCGAGGACGTGGCGGCCTGCAGGATCGACCTCGATACGGCGCGATTGGCGGTTGGTGCTTGAATCGCTCAAACAGCTCCGACGTGCGCCGACCCGCTGGCTCGCTGACTTGCTCACTCATTCGTGCTCGTCTTTCGTTACTCTTTGTCGTTCGCCAGGTGTTGGACGCGGCGGATAGCATCGATCGGGTCGGCGCCAAGGCCGCAAGGGCGAAGATCTCGGTTGCCAAGGTGTACACGCCTCGGGCGGTGTTGGCCATCATCGATCGGGTGATCCAGGTGCACGGCGGGATGGGCGTCTCGGACAAAGTGCCGCTGGCGGTGGGTACTGATCTCGATCGACGTGCGCTCGGCCCGGACTCTCACCCTCGCTTTCACGCTCACTCGCGCCGTGCTCGTTCGACAGGCGTTGTACGCAAGCGTCAGGACATTGAGGCTGGCTGATGGGCCGGACCACGTGCATCTTCTGACGATCGCGAAGGAGGAGGTGCGGAGGAGGTCGTCCAAGCTGTAACGCACTGTCCCACGGGGGAAGCCCCCGAGTACAGTGCAGTCTGATTGCTGTTCTCGTTCTTCTGTAATATCTTCTTCTCGCCCGTCGGCCCTCGCGTAGAGGCCCCTGCGTGAACACCGTCACCCCGTCACCCCGTCGCCCCGTCGCC